>Ga0208549_100016_pt1 | contig 103545 bp, 118 predicted proteins | sample BED_host_MetaG_FD_187135 | JGI IMG/M metagenome (GOLD analysis project Ga0208549, IMG submission 187135) | Hot spring microbial mat communities from Yellowstone National Park, Wyoming, USA - BED_host_MetaG (SPAdes) (version 2) | ecosystem: Environmental > Aquatic > Thermal springs > Hot... | reverse complement strand
CCCTTATTAACCACATCTACCATTGCATCATAAGTCGCAGACTCATACATAGCCGGTTCCGCTGAAGCAGAATTTATGTAATTCTCAATTTCCTCAGGAATTTTCTCAATAGAATACATTTCCTTAATTTTTCTCTTTATTTCCTCTTGATATTCCTTAATTTTCTTATCTGCATCTATTTCCATTAAGTACAAGTTCTTTGTAACTTCTATTATTCCCTTACCATAAGCATCAATTTCAAATATATCACTTAATGAAGCCTGAGGATCTGTGCTAAAGCATAGAACTTTTTTCCCTTTTGAAGCAAGATAGTATGATAGCGCTGCACTACTAGTAGTTTTTCCAAGACCACCCTTACCAGCAAATATGATTATTTTAATTTCTTGGTTCCTCTCTAGGAATTGCTTAAGATTCAATAGATCACCCTGATATTAGGTCAGTGAAATCCCTATCCCTGAGCATTCTCATTTTCCATGACTTTATGTTTGGTACCATGTAAGGTAGTAATCTTAATGAGTAGTAGGGAGGTAATATTGGAAAACCTAGCATATCTCCTAGCGTCATAAGCATGAAAAGGTGCTCCATATACATTCTTGTTCTTAACATGTAAGTCACATTACCATGTAAGGCAAAACCGTACATAAACTCCTTTAGAGGATTAGATTTTTTTCTTATCTTCAGACTTCTTTCCAAATACCATAATTATCTAGTTAATAGTCTAGAGGGGAAAAATAAAAAACTTCTCTTTAATTTTTTCTCATTTATTCTTATCATTAGTGATCATAGTTTTTGGAGGATTTCCACTAGTTCTTGATATTCCTCTCTCTTTTCTGTACTTAATTAGAGAACTAAATAAGTAATATCCCATAGTTATACTTAACCCTACAAGTGTTATACCTATTATAAATGCTATTATATCGAAGGCTGAAACTACAGGCGCAGGCGTTACACCAATGCTATTCAAATAATTATAGAATAATCCTTGAAGAGCTGTTAATGGTTTCGAAGGATTGAACCCATGCATCAAGAAAACATAGGCAGTATAAGCTATAGCAGATATTGTAGTTAATATCATAAATGAGCCAGGTATTAACGTGTACCAGCTAGGTCTTCTGACCTTTGTTAGATACACTGCGACTAACAATAAAGCGAAAGCAGCAAATAATTGGTTTGTTCCTCCAAAATATTCCCATACATAATCGAAAGTAAATGTGGCAATTAACGCTAATGCAAGTATTAATACAATGGCAGTTGATATGTATTTATTTCCTAGAATTCTTATAGCGCCTTTTTTGTCTGAAACCATATCTGATAACACTAACCTCCAATATCTTACAACTAGAGACTCTACAGTGACTCCCATGATAAGCAGGAAAGCGCCAAAGAATAGAGTAAAGGCATTATATAATTGTTTTCCAATTAAACTAGAAGCCAAAGTCGCTGCCCCAAAAACGAAACCATTTGCGTTTGGAAGAGTTGCAGTAATAACTGATATAGCAGCAAAAGAAGATAGAGCAACTATCGATTCAGTAAACATAGCTCCACCACCTACAGGTAAAGCATCTATTTCCCTTTCGAGCTGTTTAGATGTTGTACCGCTACTTACTAGGCTATGCCATCCAGAAATTGCCCCACACGCTATTGTAACAAATAACATAGGCCATAGGGGGAAAGATGCTATGTTCCCTATAAAACCGTTAAACATTGGTCTAGTGATTGTGACTCCGCTTAATGGTGACAATAAAGCTGATAGTATAATAAGAGCAACAGATACAATAGCGGGATAAAAGGCTAGATAATTAAAAGGTAATATTAATGTGGGTAATGGAATTATGGCAGCTATGGCTAGAATAACAGAATATATTATAGACCAAAACATTATTGAACCATAAGTACCTAAAAAGTTAGATGATGGAAATTGGATATAATATCCCGCAATATAGCTTATTACCACTAAAGCCAAGCCTACAGCAGTAGCATAAAGTATATTCCACCTAGCTCTAAACACTAATTGTCCTAGTATGATACCAGAAATAAGAATCCCAAAAATTACGTAGAAAGATCCAGGAAAGCCATTAACTGTAGCTGCTAAAGTATAAACAAAAGCTGCAGTAATCAACAAAAAGTAAATAAATAAATAACTTAATAATATAGTTCTAGCTCTATTTCCAATTAGATTATACGTTATAGGTCCAAAAGACCTCCCTTCATTTCTAACTGATAAAAACATTGCGCTGTAATCCTGAGTCCATCCTATAAATATAACACCTATGACAATCCAAAGTAATGCAGGAAGCCATCCCCAATATTGTACAGCCAAAACTGGTCCTACTATTGGTCCTAGAGCTGCTACACTTTTAAATTGAAATCCATAAAGAACGTATCTGTTAACAGGGAAGAACTCCACGCCATCCATGTACATAACTGCAGGTGTAGGTCTTTTAGGATCTGGTGACCATACTCCTCTGTCTATCCACTTTGCATAGAATCTATAGCCCAAGTAGTACAGTATTAGACCGGCTAATATATAAGGAGCAGGGGTAGATAATATATCTACCATGTTTTATCATTTTATTATATTAGTTGCCCCTTATAAAGATTACTTTAATTGTATTAAATGTTTAAATCTACGTTCTCAAATAATCATGTTTCAACTATCTAATAATAATATATGATAATTATAGAAAATTTTTAAAAATAAATTTTTATAATATATTTGGACTAATATAAAAATATAAAGAGAGATATAACCCTAATCGATGGAGGATCAAAGATGCTCTGGAAGTCGTTGTTGACAGTTTTCAATAAACCTTGAAGTTTTATGCTTTGAATACATTTCCTAGCCTGATTGAACTTGCCATAAATGTGGGCAGGTATGGCGAATGGCAAGGCTCTAGAATGTAAGACCTGAAAGTTACCTTATTGGATCCAATAGTTGGATTATCACACTAATAGTGCTTTGCTCTTTAACTTTGAGGAAGCACAAGTGGTGAGGATTATATTAAACCTATGAAATCCTGTGAGGTTCAACCTTCTACTAAGCTGAGGATTAATTGAACAGGAAGGAGAACTATATTGTCCTCTTTTAGCCCCAATTCATTCTCTGATTATATCTCTTTATGGATACGTGAGTAACTTTTAAAGTTTCCATATGACGCTTTCATGTCTTTTTACATTAACTCCTAAACTTGATTTATGTGACTAAATGTAGAAAAAGATCTAAAATGCTAGTATACTGTTAGTCAACGAGTTTGAATGGAACTTCATACTGATTAGGGTGATTGAAGGAAATTCGCCTTAGTCATAATACAATGAAGTAATTGGAATGAAAGCCCAGGAAAAATGGTTAAATACCTTATCAGTAAACTTCATGAGAAGTTAATAGAACAACATGCATTAAATCTTATGAAACGCGAAATATCCACTAGCATTCTATTTAAAGAATATTTTTATCTCCCTCTCTGCCTTTTCTTGAGTATCAGACGCATGTATAACATTCTCATTAATAGTTAATGCGTAATCCCCTCTTATAGTTCCAGGCAGTGCTTCCTTAGGATCTGTCGAGCCAATCATTTTTCTAACAACATCTATTGCGTTCTCTCCCTCCAAAATCATAGCTACTACAGGGCCTGAGGTTATATAAGAGATTAATTCTTCAAAAAATTTCTTTCCTTTATGCTCAGCATATAGTTCCTCTGCCATATCGCGTGTTATTCTAGTTAACTTTAGATCAACAATTCTGAAGTTCCTTCTTTCAAATCTGGCTATAATCTCCCCTATTAGTCCCCTTTTAACACCGTCTGGCTTTATCATAACGAACTCTCTTTGGATTACCACTTAACCCACCTATTTAGCCCTTGTCCACTTGAACTTCTTTTTATCTCTATTTAATTTGAGCATATTCTTCCTGCATTTACTACTGCAAAACCATAAAATTGTTCCATCTGTTTTAATAAACATCATTCCTTTTCCAGGGCTAATCTCACTATTACAAAAACTACAGCTATGGGCAATTGGCATCTTTTATCACTAGTTAGATTATTTAAACTACCAGTGAGTTAATAAAACGAGCGTATTATGAGTGAAGGTAAGAAATCAATAATTGAACAATTCGGTTTTCCGGCAGAAGTAATACAAATATTAGGAAGAACAGGTATAACTGGAGAGGTAACGCAAGTGAGGGTTAGAATTCTTGAAGGGAGGGATAAAGGAAGAATATTAACTAGAAATGTCAAAGGAGCTGTTAGAATTGGAGACATATTGATCCTTAGGGAAACAGAGAGAGAAGCTAGAAAACTTACAAGCAAGAGATAAAAAAAAATACCTTTTAGTAACATTAAAATCCATATATTTACTTCTTAGCCTGTTGTTGCTGTTGTTGCTGTTTTTCCTCTTTCTTCTTCTTCGGCATAGTGCATCTATTTTCTAGGTCACGCCCAAAGCTTAAAAATCATGATGATGATTACATGGAATTAATACTTACATAAACAAGTTATGATTTTTATATGATATTTTCATTTTTCACAGTCAAAATTTAAACGATGAGCTAATTATTCACTATTCTTCGGTAAACTATTTCTATTAGAATCGATATATAGAATTATAGGGTTTTATGGTTTAAATCCATCAAACAACTTTGAGAGATATTACTAGATTTAACATTAAAATACAAATTTAAAGATTTTATTCTTCTAAGATGCTTTTTATCATATCTAGCAATTCTAGTACTTCATCAACAGTATTTCTTAAGGTAAGTAAATTCCTAGCTTTTCCAAGTTTCATTTTAAAGGAAATTCCTCCTTCTTCAATATCTATTTCCATGCCTTTTGGAATATTAATATTATCATATTTTATAGACTCTATCAAATAGCTTTTTCCGCATTTAATTTTTGTCTCTGCCTTCACCGCTCATCTTCTTAATTATATCTCTGAAACTTATATTATAATTTATATTAGCAATTAATGGCATTCCTAAAACAATTGGTACAAGTACAAAATAAAGCCTAACAATTACTACCTGCGATGGAGCGATGAATGCTGATAAGAATAACTCAGACACCCCAGAGCCACCCGGCAATGGGAGTGTTAGAGCTTCTAAAGATGAAGCCATGATCCCAACTGAAACAAAATACTTAATGCCTAAAATTATCGAAAATGGAAGTGAAAGTAATAATATGTAGAAAGCACTCATGAGAATACCTATTAAAATAAAGTTTTTTTTTCCGAACACTGATGCAACGCTGTTCCTTATGCTCAAATACCTTTCCACGTAGTTCTTGATAATTGGAATTCTTTCCAAGAAATCCACTTCTTTTTTTATGAGTGAAATTTTTGAGTTGGAAACATATAAAGATAGTCCAATCCAAAAAGCTAATTGAGCTAAAGAGAGGATAAATATCCAAATAGAAATAATGAATTTAGAGGCTAGAAGTAATGCAAACAATAGAGCAAATAAAGAATTTACTAGTGTATCAAATACCGCTTCTATGAATGTTATCGAGATTGCATTATTAACGCCAGTCCTAATTGAGCCAGTAAGATAAATTATCCTTCCTAAGTCGTATCCAGCTACAGGCAAAAGAGTACCTAGCCCATTACTGAACAGTCTAATATATAGAGAATCCTTAATGCTTATTTGGCTACCTAATATCTTAGCCAAGATCTTTATTCTGATAGACAGTATTATGTTAGCTACTAAGTATGTGACAAGGAAAACTATTATATTTAGTGGGGAGAAATAAGAAAAATTGATGGATATTTTATTAAAAGTTATATAAATAAACATAATTAATAATATAAACGCTAAAGATGCTAAATATGCCGAAACTCTAGAAAGTCCTTTTTTCATACAATTATGAGCCTGTTATAAGATCATAAATTTTCTTCGCTTCCCTTTCATCGTTAGTTCTAACTTGGAGGACACCACTCTTATTAAGTATTACTTGTATTCCGTTTACTGAGCCAAAAACGTAGAATTCATTTTCACTAATTATAGTAAAGCCCTTAATGTTATTAGATATTTTTTTAACTAGTTCGTTGTCTATCTTAAACTCATGAATATTCGATCTACATTCATAACTATTTCCTGTACTATATATCCTCATAAATTTCCTTAGTGAACATGTAGGGCATAAGGGATTTTGCTGAACTTTAAACTTCTCCAAATGCAAGTTATAAGCATCTACATATATTAGTTGGTCATACAACTCCTCTCCTAACAGTAACCTTATTGCTAACAACGCCTCAATTGAGGCAACGATATCTACCGTAATTCTTGTTGTACCTAACATATTGCATTGATTTAAGTTATTGTGATCACTTAATATACACTCAAGACAAGGACCTTTTTTACCACTTATTATCATTAAAGTACCGTAAAATCCAGAAATACCTGCATATATCATTGGAATACCTGTTTTAAAACTTGCCTCATTTAACAATAATTTATCATAGGGATTATCCAAAGCATCGATAATTAAATCCACACCCTCTATCATTTTTTCCACATTACTATTATCTATTTTAGTAAATATAGGTTTAATATTTATCTTATTATTTATTTTTTGTAATTTTTCGGCACATGCTAGAACCTTAGGTCTATTTAATTTAGCGTCTTCCTCATCAAATAAGGACGTTCTATGTAGATTACTAATTTCCACGAAGTCATAGTCTGCAATTATTATGTTTCCGATCCCAGTTCTAGCTAAGATTTCTGATACTAGACTACCTAAGGCTCCGCATCCTGCAACAAAAACTCTGCTTCTCAATAATTTAACTTGATTCTCTGGCGTAAATTGCTTTAATAATAGTTGCCTTGAGTAGCGTTCAAGGAATTCTAGTCCTTCCATATAATTAAAGATAGAAGCTAAAGTTTTTAAACACGAACATTATATCTCTGTGGTGTTACCTTGTTCCAATGGAAAACGAGGGTGGAGGTAATGGATCGCCAATATCATTAAATTCTAAAGGGGAAATAGATAAAATAAATGAAATAACAAAAAGGGTTAGAAAGAGAATAATAAAGATGATGTATTATGAACCAACTATACATGCTGGCTCTTCCTTAAGTTGCGTAGAAATATTGTCAGTGTTATACTTTAAGTTTATAAGAAGATCGGAAAACATATATGATAAGGATTGGTTAATTCTAAGTAAAGGTCATGCTGCACCAGCACTTTACGCAGTTTTGGCGGAAACAAATGTTATAAGCGAAGATGAATTGTGGGGAATTCAGAGCATAGATAGTAGGTTACAGGGTCATCCTGAAATCTTTATTCCAGGTGTAGATATGTCAACAGGAAGTTTAGGTCAGGGGTTAAGTTTTGCTGGAGGTGTAGCAAACGCAATTAAAATGAAGAAAGGTAAGGGAACAGTTTTCGTCATATTAGGGGATGGAGAGCTTGATGAGGGACAAGTTTGGGAGGCAGCTACTAATATTGCTCATAGAAAATTAAGTAATATAATAGCCATAATAGATAACAACGGTTTCCAACTAGACGGAGATTCGAGATCTATAAAGAGTAAAGAAAATGTAAAAGGAGTTTGGGAGTCATTGGGATGGAGAGTATTTGAAGTAGATGGTCATAGTATTTCGGAGTTAATTAATATAATTGATTTAGCAACGAAAATAACTGAATTGCCAAAAGTAATTATAGCTAAAACAATAAGAGGGAAAGGCCTTTATCCAATAGAGAATACTAAGAAACAAAGGGTTGATCCTGAAGATGCAAGGAAGTTCATTATCGATGCGTAACACTCTGGGAAATAAACTCATTGAAATTGGAAGGAGTTTAAGTGATTTAGTAGTAATTACTGCTGATGTAGGCGACTCAACAAGAGCTTCACGTTTTGGAGAAGTTTTTCCAGACAGATACTTTAATATAGGTATTTCAGAGCAGGATTTGGTTGGATTCTCAGCAGGGATGGCGGCAGCAGGATTTAGACCATTAGTAGTGAATTTTGCTATGTTCTTAATGAGGGCTTGGGAACAAATTAGGAATACTGTGTGCAGGATGAATTTAAACGTTAAGTTCATAGTAACTCATGCAGGCTTTAGTGATGCAGGGGACGGTTCAAGCCATCAAGTACTAGAAGACATTGCATTGATGAGAGTTTTACCGAACATGAAGGTAATAGTCCCTGCAGATGCAAAGGATATTGAAAGAAGCCTTGAGAAAGTCATTAATTCAAATGGACCAGTATATTATAGGATAGGGAGAGACTATTCTCCATCCATAACTAATGATGTAGATTATGAGTTTGAGATTGGAAAAGGTTACGTGTTAAGAGAGGGTGAGGACATTACAATCGCTGGTGCTGGAGTAGTTTTATGGGACGCTCTAAAGGCTGCGGAAGAACTAAAAGATCTAGGAATAAATTGTGCGGTAATTAATGTGCTTTCTATTAAGCCTATAGACGAGGATCTAATCGAATACTACGCGAGGAAAACAGGGGCTATAATTACTATTGAAGAGCATAGTATTTATGGGGGAATAGGGTCTGCTATATCTGAAGTTACTGGTAAGAAGTACCCTGTTCCAATGGGCTTCATCGGAACTAATTCTTTTGGTAGGTCGGCTAAGTCGCAAAGAGAATTGCTCGATAAATACGGAATTACATCGAAAGCTATAATAGAAAAGGCATTAGAATTGGTGAAGAGAAGAGGATGAGCATTAAAAATGATTATAGAGAGAGGATTACGCAATTGGATAATTTATTACTCTCAATATTAGCTCAAAGACTTGATATTGCATTTAGAATAGGTGAAATTAAGAGGAAAAACAACGAATCAATAATTGACACTCATAGGGAGGAGGAGGTAAAGAATTTATGGATCAAAGAAGCTATAAGACTTGGTCTTCCTGTTCCATTAGTTGAGGCTATACTAACCCAAATATTCATTTATTCAAGGCTTAAACAAGTGGAGAAATTTGGAGATCCTAAAATTTTATTTATAGGTTACGGTAAGATGGCAACTAATATAGGATCTTTTTTTTCCTCAATAGGCTATAAGGTAGGCTTCACTGGAAAGGATATAAATAAGGCTAAGATGTCTGCTTTGAATGCTAAAGGAATAGCTCTTCCCCCTTCAGAAGGAATTGAGTGGGCCGATTTAGTCTTCATAGCTCTTAGACCGTCTGCTCTATTCAGTGATTTCTTTAATAATATTATAAACAAATGTAAGGGAAAAATTGTTATGGATATTTTTTCAGTGAAAGGAGAGTTTTACGACGTTCTAGCTTCTCTAGCTGATAAGATTAAATTTGATTATATTAGTCTACATCCTTTATTTGGACCTCTCAGAAATCCTATAGGTGAAACAATGGTATTAATTCCTCACACAAGAAACGAAGCTATAGTGAACCACATAAAAACTTTCCTATTAAGATGCGGGTTCAAAGTTGTTTTAACTACAAGAGATGACCATGATAGAATAATGGCGTTAGTTCAAGTAGCTCACCACTTTGTAATTAAGGGCCTAAGTAAATTCTTAGATAAAGTGTCAAGGGAAAGCAATATTAATTTGAATGATTTCTTTACACACAGTTTAAAGGAAACACTTTCAACTTCATCAAAAATAGATGATGATACGTTTATAGAGATACAAAAGAAAAATCCTTATGCCAATAAGGTTAGGGAAGAGATTATAAGGTACCTCATCGAATTAAACGAAGAGCTAAAAAACCTAGCTAGTTTAAATAGATGAGTGAAAAATGATAGCAATTTTCGTTAGGGAGGGAGCACAAAATATTAAGGAAACACTTAAGAATTCCTCAGCTTCATATAAGTTCATTAATTTATATAATTTCAATCTTATAATAGCATGGCCTGATAACATTGTTAAATCTTTACCTATTCCTAGAGAGGAAGTAATAAATATAGTCGAAGTCAAATCAAGTTACTATTTATCAACTAGAGAATTTAAAGGAGAAAATACTGAAATAGAAATTGAGGGGGTGAAAATAGGTGGTAAGAGAATAGTTATAGCTGCTGGGCCTTGTGCTGTTGAAGATGAAGAGCAAGTAATCAAAACTGCTAAGTTTATAAAAAGAGCAGGAGCATCCTTATTAAGGGGTGGGGCATTTAAGCCTAGAACAAGTCCATATTCTTTTCAAGGGTTAGGAGAAAAAGGGTTAAAGATTTTGAAGAAGGCTTATGAAATTACTGGATTACCAATTGTGAGTGAATTAATGGATACTAGAGATGTAGCATTATTTAGGGAGAACTCACATATCATTCAAATTGGGGCAAGAAATTCCCAAAACTTCTCATTACTTAAAGAAGTTGGCAAAACCATGAAACCTATATTGCTTAAAAGGGGTCTTGGAAACACTGTAGAAGAGCTATTAAGTTCTTCGGAGTATATACTATCAGAGGGAAATGGAAATGTAATATTATGTGAAAGAGGAATTAGAACATTTGAGAGATCTACAAGATTTACGCTAGATGTAGGGGCTGTTGCAGTCCTAAAAAAGGCATCACATTTACCTATATGTGTAGATCCAAGTCATCCTGCAGGTAAGAGGGATTATGTAATACCTCTTGCCCTTTCTGGAATAGCTGCAGGGGCCGACATGATTTTAATAGAGGTACACCCCAATCCTGAAAAGGCTTTAAGCGATTCCGATCAACAATTAAACTTTGAAATGTTCGAGAAACTGATGGAGTCGATAAGAGCTTTAGCAAAAGCCTTGGGTAGAGAAGCTTGAGGGAGATAAAATATGAAAGTAAGTGTTATGGAGAAATAGAAGTTAAAATAGGAAAGGACATATTCAAAGAAATTACTAGCAAGTTAGAAGGTAATAAATTCTTCATCACTTCTAATAAATTAAAAGAAATATTAAAAATAGAAGAAAATCCGTTGTTCACGTTACCAGATGGAGAAGACGCTAAGGATATATCTAACGTTTTAAGAATAATTAGTTGGTTGAGAGAAAATGGAGCTTCAAGAGAGGATTACTTAATTTCTATAGGTGGAGGCTCTGTTCTAGATACTGCAGGTTTTTCAGCTTCAATATACATGAGGGGGATGAATCTAGTTTATGTTCCCACTACTTTGCTCTCAATGGTTGATGCATCAATAGGAGGAAAAGTTGCGGTCAACTTTTCGGAGATAAAGAACATAATAGGATCATTTTATCCGGCAAAATTGATTGTTAATGATATAAAAATGTTAGAATCGAATTCTAGAAGAGAGATACTTTCTGGAATTGCAGAAGTCCTTAAATATGGATTTATAATGGACAAAAAACTTCTGGACTTTGTTGCAACTAACAGAAATAGAATATTTCAATTTGATGAGGAAGTTCTTGAGCAAATAATCTATAGAAGCGACGAGGATAAGATAACAATTGTTAGGCAAGATGAAATGGAGAAAAAAGGAGTGAGATCTATATTGAATTTTGGACACACAATAGGCCATGCAATAGAATCTCATTCTTCCTTTACTATTCCTCACGGCCTCGCGATTTCAGTGGGGATGGTTTATGAAACAATTATATGTGTTAAAAAAGGTTTATGTAATAACTCAACTTTATTAAAAATTAAGAGCACTCTAAACGATTTTGGATTGCCAACTAGTCTTAAAGATATCGGATTAAATTTAGATCTTGAAACCGCATTTAAATATATTATGGCTGATAAAAAGAGGTCAGGTAATATGATTAGGTTACCTATAATTAAGGAAATAGGGGAATGGGAATTGATTAGGTTACCTTTAGGAGAATTTAAGGAATTGATTAGGGATGTACTTCTTTGATAACTAGTAAAACTAAATTATATAGTTTAATCGGAAAACCAATAAAACATTCATATTCACCAATAATTCATAATAAGGTATTTAAGGAAGTAAATTATGATGGTGTTTATGTAATAATGGAGATTAGTCAAGAAAGACTTTACTGTTTAGTTGAGGGATTAAGAGAGATAGTTAATGGATTCAACGTAACTATTCCATATAAAGGCGAAATAATAAAATACTTAAATGAGTTAGATGAGACGTCAAAAGTAACTGGCGCAGTTAATACCGTGTTAAATATAAATGGAAAACTCAAGGGCTTTAATACGGATGTTTACGGAATCATTAAAGCTATTTATAAAACATGTGGAGAAAATTTAATTATTAATAAAGGATTAATAATAGGAGCAGGAGGAGCTGCTAGAGCTTCAATATATGCCCTAAGTAAATTGGGGATGAAGGAATTAACTATAGTTAATAGATCAAGGAAAAGAGCGGAAGAATTAGTTGAGCTTTCTAATAATTTAGGGTTAAAGACAAACATAATTAAATTTGGAGAAACGCGGGTATGTGAGGAAGCCAATGTGTCCGATATAATAGTTAATGCCACTCCAGTAGGTTTTGAAAGTGAGGATGTCCCTTTAGATGCTAAATGTATTAGACCAAGGTCTATTGCTGTAGATTTAGTTTATAAGCCAAATCCAACTAACTTCTTAATCCAAGCTAAGAGAAAAGGAGCATTTATAGTAGATGGCATTTCAATTCTCATATATCAAGCATTAAAGGCTGATGAAATCTGGATCGGGAAAGAGTTTGACAAAGAAGAACAGTTATTCAATTCCATAAGGGAAGTCCTATCTAATTATTAAAATATTTTAACTTTTAGGATAATAATTTAACTGATGGAAAACGTAGCATTTGTTTGGAGCGAAGAATTTTTGAATTATAAATTTGGGGATTGGCATCCATTTAAACCAATAAGGGAGCTAAAAACTAAGGAGATACTGAAAGAATTGAACATCTTAAAATTAATCTCAATAGAGAATGAGGGAGAGGAGATATTAAAGTTAGCCCATACAGAGGATTATATCAATTTCGTGAAGGAGGCTAGCAAGAGAGGGAACGGTTTTCTTGATTATGGGGATACTCCAGCTACTAAGGGCATATATGAAGCTTCTTTAGCTAGAGTTAGCGCTACAATAAAAGCAATTAAATTAGTGCATAATGGAAATGTAAACCATGCACAAAACGTGGGAGGTGGTCTTCACCATGCAAAAGAATCGTCGGCTGCAGGTTTTTGCGTGTTTAATGATGTTGCTATAGGAGCTAGGTATCTTACTAATGAATTAGGATATGAAAGAGTCGCAATAATAGACGTAGATGGTCATCATGCAGATGGGACTCAATCTATTCTATATAATGATAAGAGAGTTTTAAAGATATCTTTACATCAATATTACCCAGGTTTTTATCCAGGTACTGGAGATCTATATGAGTATGGGGAAGGTGAAGGTGAGGGTTATACTTTAAACGTTCCACTCCCTCCTTATACTGCTGACGATGCTTATTTATATGCCTTTAACGAAGTCGTGGTTCCTTCATTGCTAAGATATAAACCTCAATTTATTATAGTGCAATTTGGTGGGGATTCTCATTATGGAGACCTCTTAGTGGATTTACAGTTATCCAGTCACGGATATATGGAAGTTTTAAAAAAAATACACAGTATTGCTCATGAAATAAGCAATGGTAAACTAGTGTTATTGGGTGGTGGAGGATATAATTACGATGCTACTGCAAGGACATGGGCTCTTGGATATATGGAATTAGCCGGAATAAACAACATCCCAACAAACATTCATGATGAAACAACAACTTTTACTAATAATAATATATATAATAAAGTTAAGGAGACAGTCTCTAAAATTAAGGAAATCCATAACATAGATTGATGTAGTGTTTACACTATTAAGAAGATCCTTAAATGGTCTAAGTTGTTTAATAGCGTTGCTTTATAAAAATTTTCTTTTAAAATCCAACTAAGCATATGTTACTAGTTCTTGAGGTTGAAAGTCATTATAATGCAACGAACTTAGGTAATAGCAGTTTAATCTTCTCTAAGTTAAACGCATAATTATCTTCTTTACCTTAAGCCTTTGACAGTAGTTTATAGCAAATAGTAAAGTTTACGTTACTTTGAAGCCTAACTCACGCAAAAGGAATGTAATCTAGGTAAGGAGAAGTGCATACTAGTATTCTCGTTGGGCTCAACACTCCTTAGGTTATTTAGTTAAAGTTAAGGGTGCATGAAGGGGCTTACCCTTAACTTTAATGAAGTGTGAATGAAAAGTTGAATTCATGAAACCCAATGAAGCCCTAACCTTTACTTTATAACTAATAGGGTTACTTAATACTAGATCACTTAAGAATATTAGAGCAGTAGTTAAAAAGCTCCTTAAATATAGCATCAAATCTCCTAGAAAACTCCTTAGGGGGTTTCCTTCATTTTTTCATAGCAAATAATAACGCTCTTTCAGACAAATCTACTCTATTATATGTGCTATCATTAATATCGGTTATCAATCCCCTATTTTTTAAAATTTTTAATATTTCATTGAATCGAGATTCTTCTCCACAACATAAGGCTAAATATTCCTCTCTCTCAATTTCCAGTTTTTTATATGCATTTTTTATTTGTCTTGTCTTAGCTAAATATAATATGAACTCTGTGTTTAAGTCCTTCGATATAGTTCTTCTAGTGCGATGTGAATAATTCGAAATGAAACATGCTTGCCTTACGGCTAATTTATCTAGCTTAATTCCCATTAAAGCAAATACACAATCACTTTTAATTACAGATTTCATTAATTCTATTTCCTTTTTATTGAGAATTTTAAATATATCAGCATATACTTTTAAATCCAAGGAGCTATCCACCATGATTTATTGGTATAACAACAACTTCTATGGTGTTATCTTCCATGTTCTTAGGGTATATTCTAATATCTGTGCCATTAACTAAGATTAAATATCCTGGGATAGCTCCATTAACTACTGGTCTGTTAACTCTTTTGGAAATGAATTCCAAAAGACCATACAAGTTCAATATCCTGACCTGTTCTTTCGCATTTAAGGGACCTAAAAAATTTACACTAGCATGTATCATTTTCAATCAACTATTTACTGTTGAACCTCTTCTTGAATTTCTCCTTGACTCTTCTGGACTTTAGATAGCTTTGCAATCCTGGTCAAATAACCAGCAACTCTGTTCCTAACTTTCTTAGATTTAATCTCAAGAACTTTGTTTACTAGTTCCTTGTTTTTAGTGAAATCTAGTGTTACTTGATCTTTGAATCTTTCATATATTTCCTGTGCTATCCTCTTTATGTCATGAGTGTATACTGTTCCCATGAGGAAATAAAAACCCTTTAAATTTTAAAGTCTTTAGCAAATCAAACTACTATTAACACTACATTATTAATGTATGTAATATACTGGGAATCTTCTTTGTAAAATGAAAGAATTTTTACGTTAATCTTAAACGGTTCAAAATTATCAATGATCTCCTAAAAGTTAGTATGTATTCTTTTTAGCGTGAAGAAGTTTTTGAGACGAAGTGGCTATCAGAATCAGGACAATTCATTGTTTAAATAAAAAGGCAAAACATCTCTTATACGCGCTGAGATCAGATTAAATCTTAATTACAATAAACTTATTCACTTTTTCCTGATATACACTAATAAGTTCTAAATAAACTTGTACTTTAATCCCTTTACCAAGGGACATCTTTTAAACCCATTTTATATGCTATTTTGTTTGTTAATACGTGTAATAATAAAGCTAGTATTATCTCAGTTATTATATTATAAATACTAGGAAAAAGTGTTGTATATAAAGACTGTATATATAATAAAACTGTGGAGCCAAAAACGAAGTCTAGTTGATCTAATATCGGAGCCCTTGCTCCTCTCTCCATTCCTAATCTTCTCTTAATAAAAGCTCCCATGATATCTCCTAAAAGTGCCCCTAAGGAGGATGAAAAACCTACTAAGATCCACGATATTCCAAGGAAATTAGATATACCTATTCCTACACAAGTACCGAATGTCATGCCCACGAAAAACCCTTCCCACGTCTTTCCATCTCCTAGTACTCTTCTACCATCTCTCATTGTTATTTTTTTATCTATAGGATTTCCTCTATTAACGAAAAGTGCACCACCATTAGCGGCCATTGCAGGCATATAATATTCAACAGTAACTATTAGTATAGTTATTACATCACTAGGTTCCATAATACTTTTGATACTAAAAAAATAATAAGTTTTAAAGTTATCTACAATCCCATATGGATAAGAGAAAGATTAAAGTTGAGATAAAAGATCCTTGGCTGTTAAAAACGATCTTGAGTTCATTGAGGGGATTAAATGTAATGATTGTTGGACCAATGGATCTAGATTACGATTTCTTTATTACAGATTATTATATATTTAACAGAAATGACAATTTAATATATCGTTATAAAAAGGAGGAAGTAGTAAGCTACTTAAATCTGTTAGGATTAGGACTTAATCATGTAAACGAAGTTCTCATAGGGATAGACAGTAATTTAAATGAAACTGTATTAGTATTCATTTTAGATGGTAGAATATATAATACTATTAAATGTAATCCAGAAGATACAGGCCATTATATCGTTAAATTTCTAGAAATGATTAAATATGAAAGGCTCTCAATAGGTATAGGAAATAAAGGTCCCAATTTGGATAAGATTATGAATTCATTAGAGAAATTCGGATTAAATTATATATTGGTCAATGAATGGGGGACTTCCAAAGCCCCGAAAGGTAGAAAAGATATAGATCTTCATGCAGCGGTAAAAATAGCTTTTAAGGCTAGTTCAATTTGATTTAACTATCTAAACTTTTACCGCTCAGTAATTCAAACCCAAATCTTGATAATTTATACCTTATTATATCGCTCCTAGTGATAATGCCTTGAGGATACATATCATCATCTACTACTATAACTGCAGGATTTCTGGATAACAAATTAATTACTTCTGTTATTAGAGATCCCGTTTTAACGATTAGTGGTTGTTCCATTATTTCCTTGGCCCTTATCGAATTAACGTCTTCATCTCCCTTTAGTATCTTACTTAATATTGAAGAATCGTAAATGATCCCTATTACTTTGCCCTTTCTTAAAACAGGGACTTGGGAAATTTTATTTATCTCCATTTTATAAAATGCAGTTTTAATTAGATCGTCTTCATTTACGGTTATAACTGGAGAACTCATAACCGCATCAACCTTATCTCCTAACATTGACATTAAATAACTTAGAATTTTCTCGACAATCGATAACTTAGGGTCGATCAATCCCATTTCGAGCTTTGCTATATAAGATTGCGATATTCCAACTTTCTTAGCTAACTCCCTTTGCGATATTCTAAGAGACTCCCTGAGCCTCTTTATTTCCTTTCCATCAATTATTAGTCCCATCTTATATCATGGAGGAGGAACAATTTTACTTGCTAAAATCACTCCAGCTATCAGAGCTATGCTAATTATTATTAAAAGCGTTGGGCTTATTTTAACTTTTTCTTTCACATCTTCATAATATCTAATTAAGCCTGCCATACTCATTACGGGCACATTTTCCCTCTTCCTTCGCCTCGAAGACATATTTTTCCCTCTTAATTTTACCCTTAACTATTAAAAACGTTAAGTTAAACATTCTTAAGGTTATAGTTATTTTCTAATGTCCTCCCTTCTTATGTGCTAGATCAAGCTTATCATCACCTAAATGGCTTTATGAAATAAAAAGAGTAAATTAAGGAGTTATTAAAGATACTAAATACCAAATATCTCTTAAGAGGCTGAAGGGCTGAAACCTTTTCCATAAAGAAGTTTTTTACATTGCTGTTTACTATGATAACCTTGCAAGGACAAACGTTAGAAAAGGTTGCTTTTACTGTCTAAATGTTAATGAATTAGGTATTTTAAATTAAAGATTAGATAAAAAATTATAAAAATATTTATATATAAAATTATTAAAGATTTTTAATAGTAAATAGATCTTAATAATAGGCTTGGGTTCAGGGGATTTCATAGTATTTGTATTTGATCCTCATTCTTTAGGCTTTGTAGAGCTCAGAGGCAAACTCCTTTATAGTGCTCTATCCCTTATTTCCCTCCTTTCTCCTTCGGTACTAACTCCCTAAGATGAAATGTTGATTGTAATATTTCTGCATATTTTTTAAATACTTCCAATTACTTCTAAAACTCATCTCCATGTGAGTTACGTTTATATAATATTAACTTATATTTTTATCATTAAGCTCCCTACTGGTGAAGGGCCTGCTTCAGAGGTTTGTGAGTGAGTTGGATAGGAGCATAAAGTTTCCTAATTAGCCCCAATTAAGATAAACGTGATCCTTTAAGAGGAGTGCCTTGATGGAATTAGAAATAATTGAAAGTAAGGATAAATTAAGTCACGAGCAAACTATTTTCCCTGCTTCCTCAGTTATTCTATGTTAAGGTATATTATGTAGTAATAAGGGAAATTTCATTTATTATTAAATTTTATTCTATCTTCAGATCATTCTGAAAATGTAAAGGAGAAGGATAATTATTCTATCTTTTCCTAATCTCTTAAGTTTCTGCTTTCAATTCTTTATGCTTCCTCCACGAAATCACGTTTAAACTTTTGCCTTAATAGATTGGATCTGTGACTTCGATGATATATTGATAATATTTCTGAAATAGAGATCGGATTTATTTAATGTAACATAATACTACTTAGATACCAAATAATGGTTACTCTTCATCACTTTCCTCCTCTTCCTCTTCAGAACCGATAAGGTCGTATCCAAATTCCTTATAATATTCCTCTCTTTCATGCTCTAATTCTTCTTTTAAACTTACTGAGGAATTGCTCTCACTTATAATTGATGTAGTATAGACTTTTTGATCAGGTGACTTCTCTTCCACCAATTTGTATCCTTTTAAATCCTCTTTAATTTCCTCTTCGTATTTACACTTACTACATACATATAACCTCTTTGATTCCTTCTTTGTAGGTATCATCATTCCCCCACATTTAGGACAAAACTTCATACTTACACCGTATTAAATTTAATTAATAGCGATATACTAATATTTAACTTCTTCGGTGTTATATTTAATCAGTAACTTAAAGAGAATTCAAGAGTCTTGGATGACTTTAAGTCTTTTAACTTTCAAGTCATTATGGAATATAGGATGGCATTGACTCATTTAGGAACATTTTTATTAGGTAAAATTAGCATTTGCGGTTGGATCAGGAAATAGCGATTACAACTCTTCCTTTGACATTTCGAAAAACACTGGCTGAGAACCTAGGCATGTATCTGTAGAGATCGGGCCCCTTGTCAGTAATTAAATAGTTGGCTAGACTGGGCAGGGAAGCATAAAGCCCCCTTCACAGCAGACCTAAAATCTATCGTTTGTCCCTACACTTCTATTTCAATTATTTCATGTTCAATCATGATTGACTGTAAGGACTTAGCCCTCAACCACCTTGTAAATGGGTAATAGGACTCCTTAGAGCCAAACGGCATTCAGCTCACATCTTCTTAATCCCATCCTTTTGGGTATAGCCTACATTAACGTGAGAGATCATTTTTTTGATAAAAAATTAAGCATAATTAAATTAAAAGGATTTCTGTTCACGTGAAAAGGGATTCAGCCCAAGTAAAAACCTCTGAAGAATTTCTAAGGAAATTTTTGGATCTGCTGTGAAGAATGGATAGCTCACCTTAGTATCCTTTTAGTTTGTATATACCATATAATTAGGTCAAGTATCCCTACTTTAATTCCTATAATACTGGAAACTTCATTTAATATTTTTTCAACCTCTAAATATTCTCTTTTATATCCCTTCCATGAATTTATATAACCTTTATTCCGTAAAAACTTAACTATATGCCTATCTATAATTGCATAATCAAATATTCCAACATTTCTTAGAAAGTGGCTGGCTTCCTTTAATCCTAAACCCTTAACATTATTCATTAGCCAATCTCTAGCTAATCCATTTTTAATTCTTTTATTCACTTCCCTTTTTAGAATCTTTCTCAGCCACTTTGAAGAGCTTATATAATTTGCTTTTCTATTGGGAAATCTATATCCATATGACCTTAAAGCATTTGCTATTCTTGCTTCATTAAAATTAAAAAAGTTATTTTCCCTTAACTGCAAAAATGATTTATAAGCAGATATGAAGGAGGTATTTGAAGTTAATAAACATAGAATGAGCTCCTCGAACCAAACCTCATTGCCTGCCCTATTGCGCAACAAGAATTCCTCAGCTCTCTCTAATATCATTGAGAAAATCGCCCTATTATTTACTATATTCATGATTTCTGAGATCATACTCCTACTTTATATCATTCTTAATGTTTTTAAATATGAATCCAACTTTTCTCTTGTTTCGTTTGATATTATTGATCTAAGACATCGAACTTAAATACATCTTAGACGTATCTTTAAGAGTATAAGTGTTAACATAATATACTTATCTTCATAGCATATTCAGGAAAACGTATCTAGGAACTTTGTTCATAATCCTTTATGCTAAATATTGTAGTTATGGTTAGAAGCTAAATATAGAAGTTTTAAAATAATGTCCTATAATTAAATGAAGGGCTCTAAGCCCACCTAAGTAATTTCACCATCAAGCGGTCACCTCTTATGGTGTTAACTTTTTCCTAATTTGCTATTAGGAGATCTACATCAAATCAAAAATCTTTCTCATTTTAGAAAAATATTCCGTTCTAATATAAGTTTTAGATCTATAATTAAAAAAGTTACTCAGTCTGCGTTCTTGTACTCTATTTTAAGTCTCATTGCTCTTATAATAGAAAGGAATTAGCTTTAATACCCATTCAAGACTAGTTGGTTATACCTCTCCCTTGGGCTACATTCCCACATAAGTTTCCGTTTGTCCCTACACTTCCATTTCAATCATTTTCAATCATGATCAAGCAGGGACTTAGCCATAACCACCTATCATCCTTTAAGGTAGGTGGTTTATGAAACACCTTCAAGCAAAAGGGTTTACCCAACCTTCTTTTCCATCTCCCCTTTTGCCTTACGTGAGAGGGAATTTATCGTCATGAGAATTCAGTTAAACGAACAAAAACGTGTTAACGTAAAAGTATTCAGCCCTCGGAGTAGGAATTCCATTAAGTGACAGATAAAGGAGTAAAAAGATCCTCTTGACTTCCACAATGCCAAGGGATTAAAGATTAAATATAATATTATTGGAAATTCAATGGAAATCTAAAAACATGAAGAGCAAGAATTTCTTAAACCTTAGCTTATATCTTAAATAATCCTAATGAGAGTTAGTCATTTTTCATGTCTTTTATATCCATTTAGAATAAGTCTTCACAAGATGTTCGTGTATTAAATGAAAATATTTAAGGGAAATTTCCTTTGATTTAGATTAAAAATACCCTAATTAACATTTCCCTCCTCTATTTACATGTTTAAGATTTAGAAAGTGGTAATCAGTTAGAGAAAATTTAAAATGATAGAAATAAACTAAAGCTCGAAATGAGTTGGTTAGAGTATATTATTTTACCTTTTACAATCTTAATGAATCTGTGGGGACTTTACAACGGAGTATTAGCAATTGCAGGAATAACAAACTATTCTAGAGCCCCCACTGCTTTTTACCCAAAAAGAATTTCCTTTTCGATAATAATACCGGCTAAAAATGAAGAGAGGACTATTGGTAGGTTATTGAAATTACTAGAGGAACAAGAATATCCTGAGGACTTAAGAGAAATCATAGTCGTAGAAGACGGTTCAACAGATTCCACATTAGCCATTTGCAAATCGTTTCCAAAGGTATTATGTATACATAGAGATAATTCTAATGGAAAACCGAGTGCATTAAATTATGCATTGACTTTTGCAAAAAAAGATGTAATAGCAATTTTAGATGCAGACACTATAATTGAAAGGGACTTTTTATATAAGGCTTCTAAATTTTTCTCTGATAATGAATTGATGGCTCTCCAATGCTCTTTAAGACCTGCTAATGCAAACCTAAATTTAATCAGTAAACTAGCTTCAATAGAGGAACTATTATATGAATACATAGTTGCAGGAAAGAGTAGGCTCAATCTATTAGTCACTTCTCATGGAACTGCTTTCTTTATAAGGAGGGAAGCTTTAAACATATTAAATGGATGGAAGGAGGACGCATTAGCTGAAGATGCGGAACTATCGATGAGATTAAGGAAATTAAATATTAAGATAGTATATACTACATATATTAAAGCATGGAGGGAGGTTCCTTCTGGGATATTGGTACTTTTCAAGCAGAGATTAAGATGGTATTACGGATATTTACAGGTGGCAATAAGCAACAAGAACTTACTTGAATCGATAATATTTTGGTCACCTGCTATAAATGCACTATGGTTAATCATTTATCCTATTACATTAGTTTATATAACTTTATTTACATTAAATAACATAATTTTTATTCTTTTATTTATTTCAGCGTTTACTATTATAATTAATTTATTTAATATAACATATATTACTATTAAAAATTCCATGGGTTTGCATACAGTACCATTAACTTATCTTTATTGGAATATATCAACCTTGATTCAGGGAATTGCACTATTAAACTTGCTTACAGGCAAGAAAATGAGTTGGGAAAGAACTCTAAAATCTGGTATTTATTTAAATAAGAATTAAATAAAATTTATGTATTATGTAAGATTTTAGAAAGTATATCATTTATATCAGGAAATCTCTTTTCTTTAAACCTTGAGAAAATTAATTTCCCGTTATAATACACATCAAAAACACCGTCTTTACCTGGCTCTATTACTAATTCTAAATTTCCAATATTACTTGGTCCTAATCTAGCTAGAACTTCTTGAGATAGAGAAATTGCCCTTGGCAAAAAACCACACGGTACACAATAAACTATCCTTAATTGATCTTTTTGAGACTGCATAAGGTAAAATATAATTATAGCTTTTATTCTTTAAGGTTCTCCTAAATGAATCATAGACTAGACTTATTTAAAATCTCTCATATAACATAATTCATTAATTCCCATTATCTTAATTAATTAATCTTAAGAGGAATATAAGATACATGTAATGTTTATCTAATCTTTAATTTCTCCTATTTTATTCTCTATCTTTTGAATACTATAATGTAATTATATGGAAAACTGATAAAAAGATTTAAAGAAGTTTCTGAATTATTATAATTGCTTAATATTCTTATAATAAAGGTTTGATCATCACTCTAGAGCTCGTGTGGTTCTTTAATTTTCCCGCTAAAATTATAGTAATTAAACCTTGAAATTTCGTATTCATTACAATACGTCATTAGCTTTTTTCCTATCATTTGATTAACTAAGCATTCGGCAATTGCAGGACCAACTTCTGCTCCATACCCATTTAAACCTCCAATTACATAAATGTTATCAGCTATTTTACCGAAAAATGGCTTAGAATCTAAGCTTATATCACATATACCTTTTACTAATTTTAGGGCCCTTGCTTGCTTACCAATTCTCTTAAGAATTCCTTGGCTTATTGAAATAATGTATTCCTGTAAATTAAATCTCTCTTCTTCATATAATTCTCCCCCATTTCCACCAAAAGATAATGGAAGCCCAAAACCAGTTAATGGTCTTGAGTAATAATCGTAAACATAATCATAGATGATAATTTTATCAAGCAAAGGATCTGAAATAAATATTAAACCATAACAATAATACAGTTTAGAAGGTAACTTAAAACCAATTTGATTGGCTAACAGTTCGTTTTTGTATCCAGCAGATAGTATGATATTATTAGCTTTTATCACATAGTTATTAACGATTATTGAGTTTTGATTTATTATGGCATTACCAACTATGTCTTCTTTTTCATAGATCTCACTTTTCCTTATTAAACCATCTCCATAATATGGTATGAGGAAGCCATCTCCGTGGAATCCAAATTCCCTTGGCTCACGTATTTCCTCCACTCCAATTCCATGAGTTTTCCATAAGTTTAAATAAAGCTTTGCTTTCTCCTCATTATTAAAGAAAGTAAATGTTTGAAACTTACTAATTTTTATCCCTAAATTCTTATAAATCTCTAATGATCTTAAGGAAGACTCTATATCTTCAGGATATCTGAGCAAACAAGAATGTATGAAGTGTAGGGGCCTTTCATAACTTTTATTATCAATTAATAGGACAGTTCCTTCGTCCTTTATTAACTTCTTGACTATACTTCCGGCCAGTCCACCTCCAATTATCGCAAAATCTACCATCTTTAACTCCTATAAAAACCTTTTTAATTATTTAAATAATTAAAAACCTTTTCCCTATACTGTAGAATGTCCCCTGCTTTGCTTCCTAATTAATTCCTTAGGAATTTTATCTATTCTTAGTACATTCTGAGTTTGAACTGCGTAAATAGGAATTCCAGTATTTGGATCATGCCCAACCTTTATTACACCTGTCACTTCCACTTTAAGCTTTAATATGGCACCGTCTTTTAGCTTTATAGTTATCCATGGATTTTCTCCTTCTGTCTCAAACTCTATTGGCTCAGGTTCTCCAACAGGTTGAACAGGAAATGCCACTTTGATGCACAAAAAACCATAAAGTTTACGGTTATAAAATCAGACAAATGGATCTGGAAGATTACATTAGGACGACTAACAAGGAAATTACAAAGGACGAAGTTATTGAAAATATTACAAAAACACTTATGCTATATAAAAAGCTCACTGAAGACAAAGCTAAATTACTTGCCAGTACGATTTACAACGAAGTTATTACTTCAATTAATGCAGAGAAATCATTCGAGTTATTAAATACTCCAAAAACAGGATATAGAGTTGGGGAAATGGGAGTTGGATCCAGAGGTTCTGGTGATCATTTAGTTCACTCATTGCTATTGAAGTTAATTGGCAAAAGTGAAAAGGATTTTGAAGACGCTGGTTTTGTGAAAATTAAAGATAACATAATAATAGCTTGTTCCATAGACGGAATACATTCTAGGTTAAGTTACTTTCCACTAATAGCTGGCTTCCAAGTTGCTAAGGCCTCTTTAAGAGATATAATGGTTAAAGGAGCCAAACCAATAGGGTTAGCTATTGATTTGAGGATGGCAGATGATGGAGATATAGGTTACTTGCTGGACTTCGAGACAGGCGTCTCCACTGTAGCTGAACTAATGAATATACAAATAATTGCAGGAAGTACGCTGAGAATAGGCGGAGATATGGTCATTGGTTCTAGACTTACTGGCTCAGTTTTAGCTATAGGTTTCTTAGAAAGTGAACCTTTTTACAGGAACAGAGTTAAGGAGGGAGATGTAATTATAATGACTGAAGGAAGCGGAGGAGGGACTATAGCTGCTACTTCTATTTATAATAACTATTTTGATGTAGTAATTGAAACCCTGAATATTAAAACACTTAAGGCGTTAAGCATTTTAATATCCTCCAAAGTAGCTAAAAGGATTAATTCAATGTCTGATATTACTAACGGTGGAATAGTTGGAGAAGCAAGGGAGATCTCAGATACCGCTGGAGTATCTTTTTTGATACATGATGAAAAAGTTAAAAGCCTAATAAATAGAAAAGTACTAAATATGCTAAATGAATTAAATATAGATTATTACGGAATATCTCTGGATTCCATTTTAATTTTTTCAAAGGAGCAAGAAGCGGATGAAATAATATCTAAATTGAGAGAAAATAATATAAGGGCTGATATAATTGGGGAAGTAACTAAAAAAAATAAGAGTCCGTTAAAAATTGAAAAGGACGGAAAAATAGAAGAGGTAAAACAGAGGTTCAGAGAGTCTCCATATACGCCAATTAAAAAATTAATAGGAGATAAAACGACTTTAGATATTGAAAACGCAAAGGTTAGGCTAGAAAAAGATTTGGAGATATACCAAATGAGAAAAAGAAAATTGATTGAATTCGTTAAGAGGAACCAGTAAGGTAACTAAACTTTTTATCCCATATTTCCTTTTGCTCTATGACTACTCTTTTCCATAGACTGTCATAGTTATTTATTAAGTATTCATAAGCCTTTCTTATTCTATCGATTACACTAACCTCAGTTAATCTATGCATCCTCAACCCTACTCTTCCTATTGCACTCCTAACCATTAACCAATGAGAAAACACCTCTAGAGGATATAGAGAAAGTACTTTTTCCTTTTTAGCCTGTTCGCCATATAACCAATAAATTTCCCTTAGGAAGTTAGAAGTAATTAACCTATGGAAACGATCTGCTCTTTGATTTATTAACTCCTTTCCATTTTCAATTACATAATTTATTAACTTCTCATAAGCTCTCTCCCTTTGCTCTTCCTTCATATACTTTATTCCAGAACCAGTTTCAATAAATTCCCTAATATTCTTTAAACTCTCAAAATCCATGTTTACATATATCCAAGAGGCTACTGCAAAGGAATCCAGTATTGTATTCATAAGATTTTCAACTAGTTCCTCAAGTGTATAATCCTCTTCTTTTGGGACTCTCTTTTCTTTTAGAATTTGCAGTAACTTATCGTAATCCACAATTCCAGCGAATATGAGTTCACCATCAACAAATATACTAGGAGTCGATAAAACCCCTCTTTCAATTGCCTCAAAATTATTTCTTTCAGTATCAATTATTTCAACTTCATTAATCAAATTATTCTGATTAAGAAACTCTAATACTCTATTACATTCAAAGCATGTTCTATGAATGAATATTTCTACTTTCATTATACTTCCTAAAAATGGTTACACGTAAAATCTTAAGGTCAGCGTCTTGTGGTAATTTAATATGATATAATAAAACTTTTTATCTTATAAAATTCTTGATTAAATGAATTTTTTAATTAAAATATACCTAGATTAATAAATAATACTTATAGTAACTAACCTTAATAAATTCTAACAATGTACTGATCTATAGTGATTTGATCTTATCCCTAAAAATTGTATAATGAACTTCCTCAAGACGTTTAAGGAACTTCATATTGGATTATATTGAAATTGAGAGATAGAGGGAATTTACAATGTAACATAGAATCATCCTTATAATCGGAATAAAGTACTATATTTGCTAGATTTATGTATCCTTAGCATTATTAACGCCTAGCTTTTTAAATTAAGAGAGAAAACTAGTAATTCTCTTACAGCAATAGGTAAATCCAAAGTTAGGCGTTTGTTTCCTCCTATTACTAAGAGTCGTTAATGTTATTATAACCCTAAGGATGTAAAGAGAACATGACTATAATATTATGCCCACATCATGGAATTTTCATCTAAACTTTAAGAAAAATTAGGGCTTTTTACTTTTAGTTAAGGGTAAGAGAAGCCACTTTTACATTATCCGTTTCCAAAAGGGGGAAAAATAAACCATAATCAATTAATAAAAATCTCTCAGGGCAAATATCATATATATTTAAAGTATTGGATAACAACAGATTACAAGTATTTTTCGCATACAGTTGGCATGTAACTAGTATTGTAATGAAATCCACAATTCCCATCTTTGTCTAATGTAATTATTCCTCCTCTACCTCCAATCTCTTCCAGTTCCTTGACAACAGATATTGAAGCCTTAGTAACCTCTTCTCCATTTTTCACTTTGTCTACAACAGATTTTGACATACAAATCTTAATTATATACTCTCCAATTCCTGTTGCTGATGCTCCAGCAAAAGCATTGGCATAAGTACCAGCGCCTATTAGCGGTGTATCACCTACTCTTCCTGGATATGAGAGAACTATTCCTCCTGTGCTAGTTCCTGCAGTTATAGTTCCACCTTTATCTATTGCAACTGCTCCAACAGTATCCCCTTCTTTTGAGCTAATTATTAACTCTCCATATGTCTTCCCAAAGTATTTTGCTTGATTTTTCATCCATTTCTTAATTCTTTCTTCATTTCTCACTAAGTAGGGTTTAAAACCTAGGGACCACGCAAATAACTCTGCCCCCTCTCCCACTAGTAAAACATGTCTTCCCCATTCTAAGACTCTCCTGGCAAGTTTTATGGGATTCTTTATTCTTCTTACAGAGGCCACTGCACCTGCCCTTAAATCGCTAGTCATTATACTTGCATCCATTCTAACTTCCCCATCTGCTTGCGTCACAGCTCCTAAGCCAGCATTAAAAATCATTGAGTCTTCCATTAACGAAATTAAATACTCAACTACATCAAGTGATGAATCTCCTCTTCTAAGCATGGAGATCCCTTCCTTTGCTATTGACTTCAAAAACAACATGCTCTTCTCATAATCTTCCTTGCTCCACTCGCCGGCCCCTCCATGAATAATTAATGCAACAACCATAAATTTCAAAATATTAAATAGACTAAATCTTTTTCGGATATGATATCTTTGAATATACTATACCTGGTGAAAGCTTTGTTTCTATTACCTTTAAACCAAATGACTCTACTAATCCCCTTAAAGCCATCGATGTACATTCTGTTGATTCTATTCCAAATCCAGTCCCAACTAATTCAACATATATTCCATCATTCTTAATGTTTATTTCCACCTTTCTTAACCATAAAACATCTTTTACCTTATTTACTAATTTAACGAATTCACCTACATCATTTAACCTAAATGCTAAATAATCTCCTAAAATTTTCCCTGCAGAGTACCATAATTGTAGCAATTCATCTTTGTTGGTTTTATATAGTAAACTTATCATTTTGTCAATAATCCTAGCTGGAATAGGAACTGCCTCTAAGTCCTTTATTATTGTATAGAGGTTAATCACGCTTGAAATTTTTGTATAATCAATGTCATGTTTTAAAACCTCCAGACCTTCACTAATAATCTCATTTGTTATTGCAAACAAAGTCTTATTTCTCTTCTTAGCTTCCTTTGATAACTCTTCAGCTAACTTATCATCTACTGCAAGATTTGTTCTGCCCAACTAAACCTTCACTATTTTCTACATATGAATTATGGAAAATAAGTTTTCATGAAATATTACTTTATTTTTTTGGTATAATACTTATACAAGTTATTATAATTATTAAAAAGAAATCGGTTTTTACAACATTTAGATCAAATATATCCGTTTATTACTCCATCAATTTCATCATTTCACTACTAATCATCATATAGAATGATTAAGATTAACGCATTTTTGGTAAGTATTAAACCAAACTAGGTTAGTTAGCGCCTCAAAAGATTGTTCGAACTTCACAGGATTCATATGAAATCCCCTTTACTCCTTATATCGAAAAAGATTTATAATATATATATATAACTGTTTATTTCTAGAGTAAATCATTCTCATTAGCAGATCCAGTAAATAGATATTATTCTATCCATAATATTGAAAATCTAGATGTACTTAGAAGTTATTCAGATAAAGTTATAGTCTTCATTAATTCTCATTATAATCTTACTCTTCAATATCAAACATAGTGCTTTTAGTTTAGCAAGCATGTTTAAACTATTAGCACCTTATACATTTGAATTTATCAGATCTAAACAGCTAGATTACTTTAAGTCAATTCTAGGAAGCTTTTTAAATCAAAGCAATACATATTCTAAGGTAGAATTGGATCTTGAAGAAGATTCATACGATGTAAAAATACCTATAAGCATTAAAACAATGTATGACATTGCTGATTTTATCCTTAGAATGGCATCCTTAATAAAGCATAAACAAGTTGAGGAATTAATTAGTTTATTAATTAATTTTTATAATAATAAAAATGGAAAAATACTTGTAATGGGAGCTGGGAGAAGCGGATTAGTAGGTAGATCTTTTGCCATGCGTTTGTTACATCTAGGATACGACGTTTACGTCTTAGGTGAAACAATTGTTCCAGCTATAGGGAAAGATGATTTGGTGATAGCAATATCTGGTTCTGGAAAAACAAAATTAATAGTTACTGCTGCAGAAGCTGTCAAAGCCACTAATGCAAAGTTGGTGGCTTTGACTAGTTATTCTGATAGTCCACTAGCCAAAATGGCTGATATAGTAGTAGAAATTCCTGGAAGGACAAAGTATTCAAGGAATGAAGATTACTTTGCAAGGCAAATATTAGGCATTTCTGAGCCATTAGCTCCCTTGGGGACTCTCTTCGAGGACACTGTTCAGATTTTCCTAGACGGTGTTATAGCAGAATTAGTAGTTAAATTGAATAAAAAGGAAGAAGATTTAATGATGGTTCACGCAAATATAGAATTATGATTGAAGGGGACTTCTTCAGGATTGGAAAAATATTTTGGTTAGTTAAAGGGTTACTACATGGAAAAGATTGGCACGTAGTCATACCTAGGTACATAGGTAGTATTAAAATAAAAAGTTTAAAAGATATAATGGGTTTTATGCACAATAACTATTGGTTTATGCTTAATTATGACTGTTTTGGAAGAGCAGTACCAGTAATGAAGAATAATCTAGCTAAACCCTTATTGGCAAAAGACTTATTTACAAATAATTACGGCAAACTAAATTCAACTGAAAAAGAGTTTGTGAGTTTTTTTATTAATGAAAAGGTAGAATTAGGGCTAACTGGATCAAAAAGTATATTTCATGAGGGAAAAGACATAGATATAATTATTTACACTAAAAAACCCAGTGAAGTAATAGAAATCCTTGAAACACTGAAGAAGAGAGGAGAGCTAAAAGGAGGTATATCTATGGACAATTACGGAGATAGAGGGTTAAGCGAAAAAGCTTATGCTTATCTCCTTAAAGATAGACTCTTGGAAGGAAGATATAAGGGGAAATTAGATTATTCCATAAGGATAATAAGTGATGATGAAAAGGTCTGCACTGAGCCAATAATTACCATAGGTATTATTAAGGAAATTAAAATTATCGAAGCAATATCTCCATATACAACGCCTAGCATATATTATGGGGTAAATGATAAAGGAGAGAAGTTAAAGGTTTATTCTCATAGAATTACTTTCAATGAATTAAAAGAGGGAACACAGATTAAAGGAATGCTAATACATGAGTTTAATCCCTATCTCCAAGATTTTTGTATAAACCTTGATATCTCTAAAGTAGAGGACATTAACATGATATGATTATCTTTAAGGCTACAATGTGAAGGTGTACTTGCTATTTGTCCCTGCGCTTTCACTTAATCATTTCATCCTTGATTAAGAAGGGGTTATCCTTAAACCAAAGGCTATACTCCTTGAGCGCATAAAGTCCTTCTGCTTAAAGGAGGTAACATATCATTTTCATCCTCAAACCCTTTTCGAGCCTTGCATTGGAAGTCAACTTAGTTTAATAAATATTAAATGAACATAAAAGGCATTTCCCGTGAAAAGGGGTTTAGCTCCATTAGTTTCCCCTGATAAAGGTATATCACTTAAACAAGAAAATCCAGTCTCTGCTTATTACTAAAGGGATAAAAATTAAGCTAATAGAATACTTATACTACTCCCTAATTCATTGTTGAATTTCATTGGAAACTTGATAATAATAAATTACAATATTTATTTATAGGAAAAGAACATGCAAAGAATTTTTATTTTATAATAAATATCTAAAGTTCCTACTTCTTTAATACTTTTTCACAAAAGAAAAGGCTATTATTTTAGACTAGAGTCTAACATGTTTAATACAAACACTTTTTAGCGAACATTGGTGAAAATATATATATAAGGGATATGGTATGGATCTTGATTACTACCTAACTTTTAGTGCGTTATCAGGTATACCTTAAAAAATTTTTATTAGAAGTATAAATAGTGAATACGATGAGTGAGCAAAGAAGCAATGGAGGTAAACAGGGAAATATGAAAATCCAGTGTTTTTCAAAGAATACTATAAACGTAAATGGAATAGGCTTAGAATTGTTTTCCTTAAAAGACGTCCTTTATATTAATACCAACTCTAGAGAATTGGAGGGGTTAGAAAGAAAATTGAAGGAAAATTGTTTATGTGACGTCTGCCACTCTGAAGTGGGAAACGCTTCTATCTATGTCGGAGAAGTGAATTCCCCTGTAGATTCTTTTCCTATGAGAGTTCTGAAAATTGGGTATTGTGAGAGACTTTTAGATAATAATGAGTGTTTAATAAACTGGTTAGAGATAAAGAAATCATTATACTTAATAGGCAGACCAAAGATAACCTCTAAATATCCTTTAATAATTTACCTTGAAAACGGAGAATATATTATAATTAATAGCGACGAGGAGAAAGTTAGCTCCGAATTTACACTATTGTCTCCTTCTAAAAGCATAAAGAAAAATATAAAGAAAAAGAAGAAGAGAGCTAAGAACGATTAGAATCAATAGTAAAATGTTGGAATAACTACTTGGTGAAAATCCAATAAGTATAGGTATGGGACCAATTAATATAATTCCTCCTAATATTGGCGAAACCTGTGCTTGCGAGTATGGAGTCATGAGGAAAAGAGAAGATAGCATCAAAATAAATCCAAATAGGATTAATGCTATCCCAATTATTAATGGGCTAAGCTTCATAATATAATATTATCGTTTACAACTATAAAGTTTTTAACAGTTCATATAAGAATTTACTTGTTATCAGATGAAGTTTAAGGGTTTAAAATAAGGAACAGGACATTAATGGATTTCATAAACCTATGTTTAATTTTATCATTACTACATTCCTCTTTAACATGCTTAGTAAACAATATTAAGCATCTTTTACAAATTTACTAATCTTCGCTAACAAATCCTACACGCTTCTATTTCATGACTTACCTCTGTAAATTAGTCGAGCATAAAAATAAGAATTTTTGTGTATTTCTAATTTATTGGATAAACTTACTATTTATTTAGATAATATTGTCGCATACATAGATGGAAATTTCCTAATATAAAAAACATAGATCAGAGAAACTTATCTTCTCTCTATTTACATTTTTACGGATTTTGTTTTATTATCAAGAAAAAGGTTGAGATTTTTCTGAAGAAGCTTTTAGTCCACTTCATTTGATTACTTAAAGGGCACATCAGGAGAAAAGGAGGTTAAGGGCGAGAAATCCACTTAAAGGAGATAAGGGAAACTCCCTTAAGGCGGTTGGGACTGATCAATGCTAGATAGTGAGTGAAATTATTGAAGCGAAAGCTCAGGGGCAAAAGGTAATGCTTGGATATGCAAGAGTTCATAGTTACTCCCTACAGGTAGATATTAGCAATGAATGGTTAACTTTAGTGGATTAGAATAAATATATTAAATGCTATAACTCCAAAGTCTATTGGAAAATGTTTGGATGGATAATTAAATGTTACTTAAAAGCGACTATTAATAACAACGAATTGAATCTTTAAGTATTAATTTTCTAATTTGTAGAAGTCGAAGTGGGTTCCATTGTTAAAACGTTGTTATGGCATATTATAAAAAAATCTAAAGGGTATATGAAAGAAAGGTTTGAAGAAGGACAATAAAGTAACTTAATGAGTAATTAATTTTCTTTACAAGCCAACGATAATGATGTATGAGGAATGTGGTCAAAATATGTATTGCATCTTTACATCTACATAATTGATAAACTTTAAAAACCGAAAGTAAAATAACATAAACGCCGACCCGGCCATAGTGATCGGGAAACACCCGGACCCATTTCGAACCCGGAAGTTAAGCCGATCACGTTGGGTATAGCTGTGAGGTCCGAGAGGACTCGCAGCTTGCCCAAGCCGGGATCGGCTTCCTTAGCTTAGGATTATAGTAGGATTTTTAAAACCCATATACAATATCATTAATGCCGGGGTCGCCTAGCCTGGTAGGGCGTCGGCCTGCTAAGCCGATGAGGGAAACCTCGCGCGGGTTCAAATCCCGCCCCCGGCGCTATTAATTTATTGTAAATGGAAAGTTATGGCATTTAATAGATAAACCCTAGCATTTAAATATTGCTTTTATTAAGATGATTAAAAATGCTTAACGCTCTAAAAAGAAGAGAAGACATAGAAAGTTCTATAAAACTCATCATAAACCTCTTGGATTTGAAATACATAGATGATGAAAGGGTATTTTGCATATCTAATAGTAATAGCAAAAGCAAATCATATGCAAGGATTTTTGGTCTCCCATATCAATTTCAACTAATCTTAAATATAAAACCGGTATATGTAATAGAAATAATTGAAAGGAACTTCAATTCATTAAGTAAGGAAGAGAAAATTGAAGTTCTTATACATGAAATTGCCCATATTCCTTTCAGTTTTAGTGGGAATTTAAGGCCACATAATAAATCTTTTAGAAGATATTTTGACCAATTAATAAGAAAAGCAAAAAATCAAGAAATTTATAAATATATAAAAATAATAAAATAATTAAATATATGCCTTTGAAATATTTACATTTTTAATGTGAATCATAGGAACATATACTGGCGTCTCCACTTCCCACCACCTTATTGGATAGCCTTTATTCCCTATTCCTTCAACATTATTGAGCATCGATAATATGTTATCAGCTATTCTTAACCTGCTTGTAGATCCAATAATCTTCCCCTCCTTTATAATTAATATTGCATCTCTACCAACTGTTGAAAAGTTACCCTCTACATAATTTTGCCACCTAGTATACCAATTACTATTAAAGAATATCCCATTTTTAACTCCTCCTATCAGTGAGTCTTCAGAAATGTCCCCTTCCCTGATTGTTAAAAACCAAGGTCTGGGGGAGATCCAACCCGCGTTTCCAGTACTTTCCTTGTTTCTTTTAAATGCCAGTGATGAATTATATAGTAGTGTTTTTAAAATTCCGTTCTCTATCACGTTTTTATTTTTGGTATCTAAACCCTCATCATCAAAGAAGGCAAAACCATATGATTCCCTTCGCGGTTCATCTGAAAGCGTTATTTTCTCCGAAACTACCTTACTTCCTTCATTAAACTTTGAGAAAATTGAACGATTTGTTTCCACACTTAATGCAGAACTCATCCAACCTAGATTATCAATTAAGTTGCCAAACACTATAGGGGATAAGACTACTTCATATTTTCCTTCTGTTAGATCAACTTTACTGCTAGATATATCTGCATAATATGTAGCCTTATCTATTGCATTGCTAATTATATTATAGTTTATATCATTACCGCTTGAGACCCAATGACCACTGTTCTCCCCTTTAAATACTCTAAAACTTAGGAAATACCTTGTTCCACTCTCCTTTCCTTCGAATCCCTTTGAAGTTACAAGCGTTCTCTCGAATTTCTCGAGAGATAGAGTTCCATAGACTTCCTTGTCTGAGCAAACGTCTAATACTTTATTAATTAAATCACTTCTGTTTTTCATGAGATTAGTAATGCTTTTATACTCCCTATTCACTTTAACAGTCTTCTCATTAGTAGGTAAAGGAGTGTAATTATATTCTTCCATAACGTTTATAGCTTTTAACAAGTTCTCTATTGACCCCTTTGGATCTGAAGATGTATAACCTATAGCTTTCCTCTTGTTTTTAGTTAAGTAGATACCATAATAATTATTGTCCCAGTTTTGAGTTACTGTAATCCTGCTTTTTGCTATCTTAATCATTAACTCCCTTCTATGATATATCATAATTGCAGCTTCATCAGCACCTCTATTAATTGCCTCGCTTACGATCTTGTTAGCTTCATTTAAAGTATCATTCTCCAATCTTCTTCACCCTCACCTTTCTAATTCTTATATGGGGACCACCAAACCATACTGGTACCCCTTGCATAGGCTCACCTTTACCACATAGCCCTGGGCTGAATTTCAGATCTTTTCCCACAGCATCAATCGAGGAAAGTATTTCTCCTGTAGTTCCTTCTAGCACTGGGAATTTCACTAAATCCTTTATTTCTCCGTTCTCTATTAAATATGATTCAAGCCCTCCATACCTTTGCCCCCATCTAATGTCATCTATATTCCATTCCATGTAGCTTTTAATATAGACTCCAAACTTTATTCCCTCTATTAGTTCATCAATTGAATGATCGCCTGGGGCAAAGTATGTATTTGCCATCCTAATTATTGGTTCAGATTCAAAGTCCATGGTTCTTGAAGAACCGTTGCTGGAAATTGAAAACCTCCTTGCCGTAAACCTATTATGAAGAAATTCATTCACAGCCCCATTCTTTATTAAATATCTTGGTCTCGCTTTTATTCCTTCGTCATCATATAAATAATAACCAAAACTACCGTTAATTGTTGGATCATCAATTACGTTGACTACTTCGCTCCCTATTCTCTTTCCTAAGTCACTTGGACTTAAATAGCTCCTACCTGCTTGTGCAGTTTCCCTACCTAATATTCTGTCAGCTTCAAATGGATGACCTATTGATTCATGAGCTATTATTCCTGAAATCTCGCCGCTAACTACTACATCCATTTCGCCTTTAGGAGTTTCTTTTGCCTCACTAAGAATTTTATCCAGTATTTTTATTTCATTTCCAAGATTTTCATGTAAATTCCACTCGTCTAATAACTCCAATCCTCCTGAATTACCTAACATTCCATCTTTATGAATTACTTGACTCCCATTACTTAATACTAGATTGTAAAAAATTGATACCCTAGGAATCTTAGAATGTATTTTTGATCCTTCAGAGGAGTAAAACTTTTTCTCTTCAATAGAATCGTTATATGCCAAGTAAATATTAACAATTCTATTTCTAGTTTTGAGAGATAACAACTCCTTACTCAAATCAATTAAATACTTTATTTTAACATCTATAGGGGTATCCATTATCTTTTTCTTCTCTGGTATCACATAGGAATCTATATTTACTTCTTCTTTCGACATTCCCTCTTCAAAACCCCTAACGTTTGTTAACGCAAGAGTGCTTGTAAATGCCTCGCCTAGTTTCTCCTCGGAATCGACTGAAGTGAAAGCCAATGAACCTTTCTTGTATATTCTTGTTGCATAACCTTTTGATCTAGCAGTGGCTGCAGCCAATAGCATGGAATTGTTAATAACTATGCTAGTATTTAGAACTTCATGGTAACGGACTTCACTGTACTCTGCTCCCATCCTTTTTGAATTTTCTAAGAGATTATATATTGCTTCTTCATTCATATTACATACATATCTATTGAGTTAAAGTTTTTTGTGCAAATGTCGATTCGTGAAAAGTAAATATTTAAAAGAAGTGCAAGACGGCAAAGAGTAATAAGACAGTAATGATTGAAACCTAGTCATTTTAAGTGATCATATCTTAATTAAAGTCTATTAAAGAAATAACCTAATGGATCATTTAGGGACAGCAAATATTATTAACGTTCATGTAAAACTTTTTTTTGAGGAATTTCCTTGTTTACTTCCTATTTGGTTGATAATTATGCTATCTCATCCCCCCATATGCCAAGAATTATTAATGGAAATTGATTTGGCATCAGAATTTCTCGACAATAACCTAATTCATGAAATTAGATCCAATTGTATGGGTTCTCATTATGATCTAGAGAAATTACAGAAATTAAGAGAAAAGGTCAATATTGAATACTCTAATTATCTGAGAAATAAAGTAGCTGAAATAATGATTGCAGCAAATAAGCTTAAGGAGATGGGAATAGACTATGAAATTGATATAAAGGGCCATTTTGATATAAAAAATTATGATACTTTCCAGGTAATGAAAATGAAATTAGATAACATCGAACTGAACATCTCAAACTTAATATCAAAATTACATAATGCAGCCGCTACTAATATAAAAACTATCCTTAAAATAAATGTTCAATTTTTAGAAGATTTCCCTGAGCTAAAGAAGGCAATTTCAGCAGTTAACGAGGCAAATAACTTGGTTATGGATTACTTAATTCATTATGCTCCTAATTTATTAAAATTTAAGTTAATTAATAATTATTTAGAGTTTTATAAGATAAAAGAAAAAATTAGTAAATTAAGAGACGCTCTCAAGGAAACTTTAAATAACTTTGAAGATATGGGTAAGCGAAGCTATCTAAATGTGGAAATTAGCGAAATAAATATGGAGAGAAAAAGGCTTGAAGAGGAATTGAGGTCTTTATATAGAGAAATAGAAAGGAATAAGGAAGTTAGCATGGAGATAATAGGTAAATGTTTAAATTTATTGGAAGAGGTCGATAAAGTAATAAAATTCGAGAGAATTGTCGAGAGAATATATTTGGTTATAGACGTGTTTTTCGATATAATAAAGGAGAAAGCTAGCTATAAGAATGTAATAAAACCTTCTGATATATATCTGAAGGATAAATATGGAAGAGTTGTTTTCGAGATAATTAGTAAGTTAAATAATGCATTTATTTATGATCGTGAATTAAATGTATTAAAAATAAGGAATTTTAAGTGAGGACTCGTGGAAGAGTTGATGCTGCAGGAATTAAATATATTACTGCCAGAAGCTCTGTTAATAACCAATGGTAGGGTTTTTCTTAAGTCAATAAAATGTGTTCCAGGTACTAATGTAGAGAAATTTCTTGATGCAATAATGATGGGTGAGACAAGGAAAGTTGTAATAATAGTAGATAATGAGAACATAGATGAATGCATAAACAGTGCCATAAGGAGGAGAAAGGAATTAGGCGCAATAATAATTTTCATGTATGATGACATTAAGAATGCAATAAACTTTATGAAAAAGGTTAAAGGAAGTAACATCCTATATTTTCCTATAAATTTAAGAAGAGTAAAAGTATATCCGCAAATCGGAATAACTTTTCAGATTGTAATGGAAGAATTATTAGATACAATATTATCTATCTATGAGGAGTTCTTCAATAAGAAATGCAACTCATTTGCAATATGCTCTTTGCCTTTGCCTAGCTTAGATGTGTTTTCTGATGAAAAGGGAATACTCGAAATAATGCAAAGAGCTAGTTTAACTGAGCTATCTGCACTAGGATCAATAAACGGTTCAATTTTTGTTTTAAATAAGGATCTAATAACTGAGAATAATTCGTTAGAAAATCTTAAAAAATATGCAGAAATACTATTTAAGAATAAAGGGATACTAAGTTTCTTGTTTTTACCAATACAGCTAAAAGACGATGGACAAGATTACCTCCATTGAGTTAACCAATAACTTCGCTTATCATTTATCATGGTTTTGTTTATCTTCACAATATCTTTATTAGTAAATAATTCTTATTTACAGAATCTTCGCACCAATTATTAAGATAACAGAAGAAACTAATGGAACAGATATGTTATCATCTATTATACTAACTTTCTCAACAAGTGATGCAATAATAGCTGATAGTATGCCTACCATTTGCAATCCATAAGGTAATAATAGATAATATCCTATAGGAACACAAGTAATTATCATAGCTATAGTTCCTATATAACCCTTAACTCTTTTCTTATAAAATATATATCTAACTATACCTGTTACACCGTCACCTATTGACATGTATAAAAAGGGAATTATTGATAAGATTTTCTCTGGATAAATATACCACATGAATGAAAAAAGGAAAAGTGAGGAGATTGCGAAATAAATTTCTCCTCTAGATTGACTTTCCTGAAACCACGGGGCAGTCCTCTTAATTCTCATTATAAGTAACCCGATTAAAACACACAAGGATGCAATAATGGGAATATAAGGTGTCTGAAAGAACATTAAGATTATTATACCTGTTACTCCTCCCCCTAGAATATGAATTACTTTCCTTGCAACATAGGAACTATATTTCTTCTCAAATACCTTTGAAATGTATAATGTTACAATAGCTACCCAAAAGGATAGAAGTATTCCATAAAAAGCCTCAATTAGTAAATCCTCCATCTTTCGATATTTAGATATCCAGGAAAAAAGGTTTGGAAAAACACTGTTTATGGAGGTTTGACATCTATAGCTGCTACAGGACAAACGTTAACACATGCCATGCAGAAAATACATGCCTGTTCATTAACTGGGTCAGCTTTTTTCTCTGATACTGGATGACCAGGCGTATCAAACCATTGAAATACAGCTACTGGGCAAGCTGTTATACATGACCCATCTGCATTGCAAATATCAAAATCAACAGCCACAATTGTACCATGTATTCCAAGTTTCGAAGGGGTTTCGACAGGACCATATACTTTATGCCCTGAATGATCTCCTACTACAGGTCTACTTGTTCTGAAATTAGGATCTATTCCCATTTTCTCACATAGTATTATGTTTTGTTATTCCTTATTAATTTTATCCCGCATATATTCGGGTTAGATTTAAATAATGGGACGCAACTAAATCCGTAATAAACTTATTACCATAAAAAAGAAGTTGATTTATTTTCAATTAAAAATTTGACTAAGACATCGATTGATTTCTAATAGCAGTGAAGTTTATGTTTTTGATATTGCTTAACATCCCTATCTACTAATAGAGTTTTTTACAAAAATGAGGGTTAAGAGGCGAAAAGCCTAGCCATTTACAGCAGACCAAAAATCCACATCAATTGGAAAGGTTATTAAAGCATTTCTAAGGAAATTATTTTTGGGTCTACTGTTTATGGCATGGATGAATAGCCCCTCATTTAAATAAGTTTTTAGAATATCTATTAGAAACGCTAACGAAGCTTTTTCCCTAGCTCTAGTGCTTAATAACTAGGGGAGGAAGAACCATCTCTTCCCGCAGGGACTTGAGCTTGGCAATGATTGTCTTCATATGTTCTCTGCCCTTCTCTACTGCCCACTAACAAAACCCCTAATCCAGAGGATCCCCTTGGAAAGAAACCCTTCCAGGAAGGAGAGGAAGTAAGTTCTAGTAACTTTATTGTATTAAATGGCACTCTGGCATTTACTACAATAGAGTTGATAATAAGTGAAGTGAGGTAACCCTTAAAGGGGTCTTTACTTCACACTATTTGCTATCAAACCTCAGCCCTTGTGTTTCAACTGAAGTTTAGATCAAGCTCGCGAGATTAATTGGAAGTTTTATCTCCTTATTCAACTTTCTCATTACTAAATGATACTCATTTATATTAAGTGGTACTCATTAGAATATATTACTTTCTTGTTAGATTAAAAAGGAGTAGAGGGAAGAAGAAACATTGCAATATATGGTAACTTTCGATCTATTCTCTAATATTATTAGGAGACATTAGTTAATTAATTCTATTGACAAAATTAACGACAAGCCTTTCCCCTTCTAAGGAAGGCCTTGAAGTTTTAGAATTTTAAAGAGTTTTAAAGTAATGTGAAGTAAAACGTCTCCAGGGGCATGCTCAAAAAGGGCTCTACATATCCCATAGTCTCTAGGATCTGGGAGCAGAGGGCTCCCTCTCAGTGAGGGATGGTAATAGGCTGAAGACCCATGCTTTACTGCTGGAAAAATGGAGTGGGGTGCTTTTAACCATCAGCTATGAAGTGATGAAAAGGCAGTAAACCACAAACCTATGATCCACCCTTGTAACCCTTCATGGCGGGGAGGAGGTCAGATTAGGCAACGTTCTCATTCTTGTTCCGTTAATATCATTTGGACTCCATCTTCAACTCTGTGTTTAAAAATAAAAGCTCATATTGAATATAAAAAGGGTTATATTATGAGTATAAGATTAAAGGGAACAAATAGTGCAGGCCATATGGGATGGTTTACTAGGAAATGTGTTCGTTGTCAAACTAGCTTAAGGATTGGAACAGAACAATTAATTTATAGATGTACAACACCTGAACACAAGGACTTTGTATATTTATGCAGTGCGTGCTCTAGGTCATTAGGTATGAAATGCCTTTACTGTGGCCATGAATTAGAATTGGTGATATAAATATAATTAGTAAGATAATGGTAGAGGGAGACGAATGTGTCATAGTGGAGGAAGAGAAGGCAGCTATTTGTGATTTATTTATTAAATTGACAAAACTACCAAATAATTGCATTAAGATTAATACATATAAAAATTATGAAAATTATATATGCAGAGATAATAATGTAGTTTTCGACATATCTTCACTAAACGAGGAAATAATCGTAACTAATATTATTATTAAACTCGAGGCTGATATAAAATTAGCTGCTATAAATGATATCATTTTAAAAATAAAAGAGTACATCAAGTATATAACATCTTGATATAACAATTTAAGCTCTTAGCCATTTCAACTATTTCCTCTAAAAATTCTGCTATTTTATTACCATCGTTCCCCTCTAAGATAGCTATAGCCCTGAAAGGTTTTATCTGATGACTGGTAAATTCTATCTTTTCTTCAACTATAATAAGTTTAATTACTATGTTATTATAAATGCCAAACAGAGATCCTCCAATCTTAACGATTTTTCCATTAACCGAAACGAACTCTGCAATTTTATTAACAACATTTCTTATTAACATTGGGTCTTGAGAAGATATTTCAATTTCCACTTTTATATTAAAGCTCAATTTATGGAAGTGTTATTGCTGTAAATTAAAAAATCATCATTCTTTGATTCAAGCCCCTTGCAACAAAATCATTAAATCAATGAACTATTTGCTTGACGCTATTATACTTAAAAATAGAAAGTTCAAATATATAGCTTTCAGCCTTAATTTCACATTAAAGACCTAACTTTTCACCTCCTAATGAAAATCAAAAAGGTATTAACGTTTTATTGATCCACTTCTCTTCACGGTAAATCCAAAATTCCCAAGTGAAGATCATTGGGCCAGCAAGGAGATTTCCAACCCGCCACAAAGGAGGAACCATTAAGGTTAATCATTAGATTATGGTTTATTACCTTCAATTTCATTATCTCAAATCAAACGCTTTAATACTCATCTGGCTTGTGCTTTCAGATATGGAATGATGGCCTTTATGCATTTTTCCCTCTAAAAGTTCGCTTGTTAATTGGCTCTAGCACTTAAAGTCTCTGTTTGTAAACGGTTTATGTTTTATCATAATGTCTTACATTTCGTGTTTTCCTCACTCAACTTTCCCTTACTTTTAATAACCTTTAATCTTGCCAAGACTATTAATGGATCCTACCCTTAAATCATTTGGATTTGTAGAAAGGGGAAAAACACTAACCACCCTTTACCTAACTCCTCAAACCCTACCATCGTTAGCACAACCTAATAAGATATAGTCATCATTTTACGATTATTAAAAATACTTGATGTACTCAAAGATCAAGCAGAAAAGTTGCATTCTTAGTAAATAGAACAGAATCTTGCTACAAATAAATAAACGGGCCCGCCGGGACTTGAACCCGGGACAACCAGCTCCGAAGGCTGGCACTCTGTCCTGGCTGAGCTACGGGCCCTTGAAATTCACTTTTGAATTTGAACTTTACTTTCGAGCTTCTTAAGGACTTGAGGTAAAGTGGTGTATTCCATTTCTTCAGGGGGTAATCTATGAGGCATGAAAGGTCCATGTCTTCTCATATATTCAGTTACTATATTCGCAAGTCTCCTAGTCTCATCAAAAGCTGGATCATCAAAAAGATCTGTGGGTCCCACTAACTTCCCATTTTTAACATTAAAGCCAAGGCCTAATAGCCTAGGTGGTCCATCGAATCTAGTTGCTCTTGCATCTCTTTGGCTTACAGGCATTAATGGACCGTAGTGGCTTCCCCTCATCCATCCAGCAACTAAATAAGGAAAAGAAAATGCCTCTAAAACCTCCCCTAGAGCTGGAAAACCGCTTTGCACTCTAATTATTACTACTGGATCATCTTTACCGACATATCTTCCAGCCATTAAGGATAATTTCTCCACACTACTTACAGAACCAACCTCTCCATCATCTTTTCTCAATACCCTTTTCACCACATATTGGTTATGTGTTCCAATTAATGCTAATAGATCGTAAATTTCCTCCGGAGCATTAAAGTTAATTATTCTGCCCTTGTAACTATCAAGGACTTCAAATATAAACCCATTGTGCATTTTAGGGTCTATTACAAGTCCTGCGGTATTAAACGGATCAGCAAATATTTTGTATAATGGTAAGTTGAATGCGCCTGCTTCCGTTTTGTCCGCCATCATAATCACTATGGGCTCGCTTGGCCTTTCATTTATCTCCATTTCAGCTACCCCAGGTCCTAAACCCTTAACATTTCCAGAGAACGCATCTGAAATTAAATCCTGCCCTGCTGCATATAAGCCTAATTCCTTAGCTATTTTAGCGGCTTCTGAAAAAGCATTCCAAGCAACTTCATGTACTTTAGGACTATTTTCTCCTAGTTTATGAGTCATTATTAATTGAAGATCGTCTCCTACGTTTGTAACATGAAAATCTATTATTATTCCTCCTCTCTTAGCTTCAGCCAATACTTTATTTGCAACCGCTAGGGTGTCTGGATGAACTACGTGGTGTCCTGCTAAACTACCTATATCAGCTTTTATAACACTTATAGTTACTTTCTCTCCCATTTTTGTTCTGAACTATTATTTTGGCATACGTTTATCAATTTTTATGAAACTTGCAGTCCTAGTTTGTTAAAATATTAACACCTTTTTCCTTATAAACTTTAAGAATATTCAAGTTAGACTTTAATGATAGAACCTACATCTGTACAACTGATGGTAACCCCTCCTTTAATGGCTTAACTTCTACTCTAGGATTAAGCGGCAACTTTTTTCTTGCTGTTTCAAGAGCTTCAATTGCATATTTAACGTGTTCTTTCTTTACCCTAATAGAAATTATGGCGTCTCCTTTATAAATTCTGGCAGCAGTCCCAATTGGCTTTCCAAAAGATAGCCTCATACCGTCCTGAAGTCTATCAGCACCAGCAAAAGCCATCATCTTGTTTTCCCTTAATACATGATGGGGGTACTTTATTACACGCATAAAGAATCCTGTTTCAGAGCCTGTCTTCTTACTCATCACTTTTAATGCCATTAATCTCGACGCTTCAAGTGCATTATGCCTTATTTGTCCGTTTTCAGTTGCTATTAGATTTACCTCATAATCATAATCCAGGTTTGGAGTGCCCATGGTAAATTTGGATATTTTGGGTTGAGGAATTCCAGGAATATATTCCTTTCTAGTATATGGTGGGGTGGAGAAATGCCTATAGCATCTCCCTGGTCTTAGAGGCATTTAGATCTAACTAACTTTAACTTAGGGCTTATTAAAATCTTATATAAGTCCGCTTTCATTTTTTAAAAGAAGGTTATAAAGTTAGTTTTTCTATATCTTATTAGAGTTTATTTTATATAAGCCTAATTTCTTGCTCAGCGTGTACATAGAAAATAAGCTTTTTAAGTAGATTCGGTAAGGTGTACGTTTTTATTAAATTCTCCCTTATAATGTGAATATAATATGGGGGATATAATTGGATTTGTAAATTCCATAACAAAGGAAATAGTTACAATAACATGGGCTATTTTCTTCTTGGCATGGGCTATAGGCTGGGGAATTAAGGGATCTCCAATCCCCATATTTAGAGTTAAAAGGGCAGGTCAAAATATTTTAGAGGATGCTATATTAGCTGCTTTTTGGCTTGCGATGGGCGCTACGGTCTTTGGGCTAATAAGTTATTTAGTTGGTCAAATAGGTAGTAACTCTATTCCACCTTCCCCAAGTGGATGAAGATGAATAACGCTGATTTATTAGCAATATCATTTCTTATTTCTCAATTAACCTATAGTATTGGAGCTTTGATAATGATGCTGCCAATCCCAGTTTCAGGATTAAAAAAGTGGGGGCCTAAATTGATAATCGATGGCATATATGGAGTTATATTAGTTCTTTCTTTTTCATTAATAATCACATTAGTTTCATTAATTGGAAATTATATTGGAACAAATTGGTCCTCTTTTTTCAAATGGCAAGAATTTATTACTAGTGAGATGATATCCCTCTATTTGGGGATTAAAACAATTATAGGAATATCGTCTTCAGTACCATATATTTCACCTATAGTATCAGCCTTGTTTTTTGTAATAACTTCGAGTTTGACCTTGTTTTTGACATTTTTCAGAAGCGTTGTAGCCTTATCGCTAATTGTCTATAATTCTTATTCGCTTCTTTTGCTCTTAGGGATTCTCTTTATAACCTTACCTTTTAGAATTGGGCGTAGTGTGGGAGCAGGGTTAATAGGATTCAGCATAATATTTTATATAGGCTTACCTTTAATGCCCTACTTCGTTCAATCACTTTACCCAGAATTACCTAGTATTACACAAAACATTAATTCATCTAATGACACTCAAGTTTTCATTTTCTTCTCAAATACAATTTTGCCATCTTTCGCTGTATACACTGTATTTCTTCCAGCTACCTATCTAGGGATACTATTATCATTATCATATGGAGTCAGCAGGGCAATAGGTGGGGGTTTTGCATCCATTCCATTTCCTGTGGGAGATATAGTGTGAAAATTTCATTAAGTTATTTATTTATACTACTAAGTATGATATTTGAAATATTTGAAATAATAAAAGGAGTTTCGCTATACTACATCCTTGCAATAATACTTCTGCTCCTTCCAACAATTTTCTTGATAATAAAAAAGAGGTTTTTTCACTGACTGCTCTTTTCTTGTTCTTGCTTTTGAGAAGCAGGTTGTGCTTTAATTTTCCTTTCTTTTGTCATGAAGAGAGTTGTCTTTTGCTTTCCACCCATTTTAATCATGGTAATTATGTAAGATTCGTTTATATTTTTGTTTGTAGTTGCTACTAGAGGTTATTTCAATAGATTTTAAAAGGTCAACGTATGGATAAATAAATATATCAAGAAATCTAATTTTATATACTTAAACGCTATGTTTAAGTCTGCAAGGTGGTAGAAAACTGTCATCTAGAACTTCCAATATTCCATTGGTTAAGGTTGTGGTGTCAGATCCAGAAGCTGTAGGTGATGATAAGGTAGAGGTACAAGTAAAAGGCAACAAGGAGATTAAACTCAACGAGACAGTTAAGAAAGGAATGGAGTTACCGGAAATTAAAATACCAAGGGATATAGCAGACAAATTAAAGATTTCTGGCTTCATAAGCTTTTATACTATAAAGGACAATAAAAAAATTAATTTACACTTCAGGGCAATAATAGACGAATCTTTAAAGCAACCTGAAGTAAGCTTAGATTTATTAAAGGAGAGGTTTGGTCAAGAAGAAGTTAAAGGATATGTTTACAGAACTAAATCGTTTCAGATAGCCTTAGAGCCAAATAAAATAAATAGTTTATTAGGATTAAAGATAGGAGACACTTTCAACGGTTCAATAATAGGACTGAAAGAGCTCAAGTTAAAGATAACAGGTGGTTCAGATAATAGTGGATTTCCGATGAGATCAGATATCATGGGTGGAGTAAAAATAAAGCCTCTACTGTCCGGTCCTCCAGGCTACAGACCAAAAGATGAAGGAGTAAAGGCTAGGAAAATTGTTAGAGGAAATTCAATAACAAAGGATATAGCACAAATAAATGCAATAATAGTTAGGTGAGCAACTATTGGAATGGCCCCTTTCTCAGCCAGAAGTGAATATCGGAGTTGTTGGTCACGTAGATCATGGAAAAACTACACTAGTTCAAGCTATAACTGGTGTTTGGACTGCTAGACATAGCGAAGAACTAAAAAGGGGAATGACAATTAAGCTAGGATATGCTGAAGCTTCCATAGGGTATTGCGAGGGCTGTAAGGAACCTGAAGCCTATGTGACCTATCCTAATTGCGATCATTGTAACGGTATAAAACCCAAATTTTTAAGGAGGATTTCATTTATTGATTCACCAGGTCATGAAATATTAATGGCCACAGTTCTTTCTGGAACAGTCCTAATGGATGGAGCTATTTTAGTTGTTGCTGCTAACGAACCATTTCCCCAGCCTCAAACCAGAGAGCATTTCATAGCCTTAAGCATAGCAGAAATAAAGAATTTAATTATAGTCCAGAATAAAGTCGATGTAGTAAGTAAGGAAGAGGCAATAAAAAACTATAAGGGGATTAAGGAATTTGTAAAGGGAACATGGGCTGAGGATAGTCCTATAATACCTTGTAGTGCTCTACATAAGATTAATATAGACGCAGTTATAAATGAGATTGAAAAGAGGATAAAAACACCTCAGAGAGACGTTTCCAAGCCACCAATCATGTTAGTAATTAGGAGTTTCGATGTTAACAAACCAGGAGACCCACCTGAAAAATTAAAGGGAGGCACGCTGGGAGGCTCTCTAATTGCTGGAAAATTAAAAGTTGGTGATGAAATAGTTATTTTACCTGGTATAAGGAAAGAGGAAAAGGGAAAGGAAAAATATGAGCCATTATATACGGAAATAACGTCAATAAGGTTTGGAGATCACGAATTCAAGGAAGCTAAACCTGGTGGGTTAATGGCTATAGGAACTAAGCTAGACCCCTCAATAACAAAAGCTGATAGTTTAGTTGGCAGTATAGTTACAACATCATCAAATAAACTTGAGATAGTAAACACCTTAACTATTACTTATAATTTACTAGAAAGAGTAGTTGGAACTAAAGAACAGGTTAAGACAGAACCAATAAAATTGAAGGAAAATTTAATATTAACTATAGGAACCTTAACTGTTTTATCCACAGTTACTAAGGTGACTAAGGAAAGGATAGAGGTGAGTTTAAGGAGGCCAGCTGTAATTTGGAGTAACAACATGAAAGTTGCTATAACAAAACAAGTTTCTGGAAGATGGAGATTGGTGGGATGGGGAGTTGTTACATGATGGTAGTGACTGATACAAACATCCTGATTTATCTTATAGACAGAGTTAATATTTTAGAGGAGTTGGAAAGAAGGGAAGGAGCTAAAGTGGAACTCATAATACCTGAACCAGTCATTAAGGAGTTAGAGCTAATGTTGAATTCTAAATCATATAAAAGGAGGAAAGGATCCATGTTAGCATTAAATTACCTGAAAACAAAAGGTTATACTGTGGAAAAAACTCAATCAAGTAAGGCTGACGAAAGTGTTATAGAGGTAGCTATTAAGAGGAACGTACCAATAATAACAAATGATAAAGAGATAATAATTAAGGCTAAAAAGATTGGTTTAAAAGTAATAAGAGTTAGAAAGAACAAGGGATGGGTAGAAAATTTATATTACATATAGGTGTAATACATGTTTAAATTGATTAAGGCTAAAGGAGTAGTGAGAATACCACCCGAGGAATTCGATAAGCCTTTAAAGGAGGTGGCAGTTAATATATTACGCAAGGAATACGAGGGAAAGATAATTAAAGACATTGGATTTATAGTTTCTGTATTTGATGTAGATGTGAATGAAGAGGGAATGATAATATTGGGAGATGGAGCAACATACCATAAGGCAAGCTTTAGCATGATAACATATTTACCTGAAATTCAAGAGGTTGTTGAGGGGGAAGTTACTTTAATTGACAATATAGGTGCAAGGATTAACATAGGGCCGTTTGAAGTCTTAGCCCATAGGAATCAAATATTTGATGACAAGGAAATAGATTTCATTCAGGAAAAGGAAATGCTTGTAGGCAAACAAAGCAAAAAAGTCTTAAGGAAAGGAGATATAGTTAGGGCTAAAATAGCTACAGTAAGCTTATCTGGACCAAGTAATTTAATAAGAATAAGTGTGACTATGAAACAGCCATATTTAGGCAAGTTGTCAGAGTTGAAGAAGATTTAATAAATTAAAGGTTAAGAAGGAAAGAGTACAATATTCAATATATATGATTAGCTTTTAAAGAATTCTTAAGACTTTCATAAATTCATTAGGTTCTTTTAAATTAAAATTTCTATATGAATTATTTATAAAAACTTTTAAAAACGTCGTCTATTTATAGTAGATGAAACCTTTTCTTCTACCTTTTGTCCCTATATTTTCACTCAATCATTTTATTAGTATTCACGATCAAGTAGGTTATGAAAGTCTTCAAGCTAAACAGCATCTCTCCCATCGTTTGTCCCTAAACTTTCATTTCACTCATTTTGTTCTCATCATGATCAAGCAGGGACTTAGCCATAACCACCTATCATCCTTTAAGGTAGGTTATAGGACTCAAGCAAAACGGCATTTCCTCACATCCTCTTTATCACACCCCTTCCCCTATATTGGTGTGGGAGGTTATCTCCTATTAATAAAAATTCAGCGTAAATAAATACAAAAACATTTCAGATAAGGTTTTTGGCTTCATTGGGTTTCATGAATTCAATTTTATCCTTGCCTTCATCAAAGTTAAAGGTAAGCCCCTTCAAACATCTTCTCCTTTAACTGAATAACTTTACAAAAGATTGAAAGCCTCGCCCTTTACAGTAGACCAAAAATCCACATCAATTGGAAAGGTTATTAAAGGATTTCTAAGGAAATTTTTGGTTTACAGTTTAGGGCTGGGATGATGATTTAAATAATCCTTATTTTCTAAATCTCCTTAATGGCTAGGAGGGTTAAGGCGATCAGAGCTACTATTTGATGAAGATTGCCCTCTCAGATTCCCTCCTATTGAAGTTGCCGAGGATTTTAGTGCAGACGTCATAAAGCTAGAGAACCTCAAGAATCTTATCAAGAATGTAGATAGGTTGCCTAAGGACTTTCGCGATAAGTTGTATTTAATGCAGTATAGTTGCAGTATTGGTGTGGCAAGCATAGCTTAATTGTTGAGTTCGCCTCGTTATTCATCAGTTTCTTCCCCAAAATGTGGAAAGAAAATGGGATTGGTTATGTTTTCACTGCTATAATTGTAGTTATGAAAACGATTGCTACGTTATTGCAATAACTTAAATGGGAGGAGGGTTCTCTACCCTTCTCAACTGCCCCTCAAATGATGCCCTAATCGATGAGGGGGACCCCAGCAATTTATGGAGGGGAGGAAGTCAGTTCAAAGTACTAACTGCTTTAAATGGAGATAATAGCCCTCTCTCCTAATGGAAGCTGGATATATCGTGAAAGCTAATAAGAACGTTTGCAAATAAAGCTTGCCCTTTTAAACTATAAGGAGATACATGTTTCAAATAAAAATAAATTGGCATAGAACAATCCTTATTAGATTTCCGTGTCCAAAAGGAGTAAAACTTCAACAAGGTTTAGGGCATGTAAATTATGTAAGGCGTTAGTTCCTCCTGGGCTGGAAAAGTGTTTAGTATGTGGATCTACTCAGTTATCTGATGAATGGGAAGGACTTATAATAGTCTTTGATCTGGAGAAGTCCTCAGCAGCTCACCTTGTAGGTGTTGAGAGACCTTACAGATTTGCATTGGTAGTAAAATGAGGAGGCTCGGAAGGTCTGAGTTATGATGAACCTGCGCAGGACTGATTCTAATTTTATCTCTCCTCCTTTAATTCTAAATATTCTATATAAGAAGAAGAATATATAAGTTTAGCTCTTTCCTTCATTGAGTAGTCTGGTTGAATAATTACGACGCCCTTGTTTGGTTGTCCATAAAGGACATATTTATCATCTAGAAAATTTATAAAAGGTATAGCTAGCAAATCATCCTCTCCTTCTACGTATATTCCACCCCCATCATTTGAAACACGCCTAATTGTTCTAACTGCATTCATGCATATATATCCTTGAGGGTTAATTACTTTGTAATTAAAGCTTAAGCTTTTACTTTTCGCATTTCTTTTAGTTTTTCCATCAAAAACATAAGCAAATGGCTCTATCCCTTTATTAATAAATGTATTACTAACGACATCTCCAACAGATACTATTTTGTTTAAATCAATTCCCTGTTCAGCTATATAGGTTAATAACTTAGATTCTTCCCCCTCCTTAATTCTGAGCAATAATCCTTGAGGGTAAGAAAGGAATATCCTAATGTCCTCCCTAATTTTAAGACAGATGTCTATCATTACGTGTTTCAGTTAAATTAGGACTTTAAGGTTTTGCGGTTATTAAACTTTAACATTATTCAGTGCTTTCCTCTCTTTAACATAACTCCATATAAATATAAAGTCTTAATAACTTACATAACATAAATTATTTCAATGATTGTTGTTGACAATTATTCGGAATGCCTATCAAACATCCTAAGTAATATAAAGAGATCTATATATGACTATAATGAAAAAATAAAGTCAACTGGATATTACCTAAAACCCTATCACATTGTAAATAAGGGGAAGAAGAAATACTTATATATAGGAAAATATTGGTATAAGATTATAAGTGAGAATAAGCTCAAATGGATATACATAGGAAAAAGGAAACCTGAACCTTTGCCAGATCCTCCTAATATCCCTTTATTAGATTGCGTTATGTATATAGAAGAGGGAAGATGTTTTATTAACTGCCCAAAGAATATTTTGATATATGATATAAATATTTTATCATTATAGAATAATTAATTATTAAATTTTATTAAATATTATTGTAACTATAAGGAAAATGTCTGATTAGCCACCATAGCAGCATCGTTCACCTCATTATCAATATTCGATGATATGAAAAAGGACCCAGTTCACGCTGTATCATTACACTAAAGAGAAATAGTAGTGCATTGATGAACAAAATTAAAGCATGTGTGCTTGTCGAACTAATAGGTTTTCCTTGAAAAGAGTTGGCATAGATAATTATGTCATGAAAATCTTTAACCTTTTTTGTACGTTTTAACTCCACTAAGAGTTATCGGAACTAGTCCTCTGATATTCTCATATAAAACCAGAAGTTCCCTACATTAGAAGGGCTAAGTTTTCATTTTTTGTAAATCATGAATTCATGGGCCCGCTGGGACTTGAACCCAGGATTTCCGCCGCGTCAGGGCGGCGTCCTAACCAGGCTAGACGACGGGCCCTCATCGTGAAAATAATTTTATGACTTAAAATATTTAGCGCGACTAATACGTTCTCATAACTCCTCCATCTACTGTAATTATAGATCCAGTAATATAGCTAGAGTACTCGGAGGACAAGAAAACTAATAGTGGAGCTAAATCCTTCTCAACTATTCCAATCCTCTTAACTGAAGTAGGGGCTATTACCTCTTCTTCCCAAACTTTCTTAAAATCTACGCCTAATCTCTTCGCTAATTTGGCTATCGTTCTCTTAGCTCCAGGTGTTTCAAAGGAACCTAGGAGGATAGTATTTACAGTTATCCCATACTTACCTAGCTCCCTTGATAGGACCTTAGTCAATTGTATTATTCCAGCTCTGCTTACGTCAGCCAATGATAGATAAACACTAGGTTCCTTTACTGTGTATGATGATATGAAGACTATTCTTCCAAATCCATTAGAAATCATATACTTATATATTAATTTAATAATTTTTATTGCACTTAATAAATATAACTTAATTGAATAATCCCAATCACTGTCCTGAAGTTCAAAGAATGTGGACGGCTCATTATCTGGATTACCAGTATTATGAATGAAGACATCAATCCCTCCCTTTTCTTTAATTATAGAATTTATCAATACTTCTAAAGAGGATTGATCTGTTAGGTCACAATAATATATATATGCATTTTCCCAATTCTCCTTCACATCTCTTAAATCCTCTAGATGCCTAGCACACATAAAGACATAAGCTCCTTCATGTAGAAAAACCTTAGCTATTCCCCACCCTATCCCCCTTGATGAGGCAGTGATCAAAATTCTTTTATTTTTAACATTTATGTTCAATCCTAAACCCTATTTAACAGATAACTCAAATGTCTTTTAATCTTTCCATCACAATTTCAGCTATATATTTAGCTAAAATAGGTGGGACTGATTCCCCTACTTGATTATATTGTTCGTCCTTATTTCCAATAAAGATGAAATGATCTGGATAGCTCATCAATCTAGCTTGTTCCCTCACAGTTAGCATTCTATCCTCTAGTGGATGAATGAATCTAGAATTGCCCATTACGGTAGGAGCTATATCATCGCAACTTAATCTTTTATAAATTGGGATGTTCCTCTTATATCCCTTATACCAACCTAAGCTTTGTCCTTGCTTTAACATTGTTACTTTTTGCATATATTTTCTTGGTAATTCTTGATATTCGTGATTTGGGAAATCTGGAGAAGGAGGAGGTAGATCTTTTATTGCATCACATGTACTAACCTTTTTAGTCGCCTTAGGCTCCTCTATTTCAATATTCGAGATGAAGACCCTCTTCCTCCTTGATGGATTTCCTAGAGCTGAGGCCTCCAATACGTTGAAGTAAACCTCTTCGTAGCCTAAGTGGGAAAATTCCCCCTTTATTGCCTCCTTTATTTCTCTATCCATTAACGATACTACATTTTCCATTACGAAAATTTTAGGTTTAAGGGCTCCAACAAATCTAATAAACTCTAATATAAGCTTTCCCCTTTCATCAATATATAGCCTTTCAAGTGGATCCTTTAACCTCCTAGGGTTCGCACCAGTGAATGCTTCGCATGGGGGACCACCTATTATCACCTCTACATCCCCTACAAGCTCTTTCACTTCCTTTACGCCTAGATTTCTTATATCCTCCTGAATGACAATTGATTCAGGGAAATTTACTTTATAGCTTTTAGTAGCCGCGCTATTAATCTCGATAGCAGCTCTTATCTTGAGCCCGACCTCCTTAAATCCAAAAGAAAAGCCTCCTGCTCCCGAGAACAAGTCAAGAACTTCTCCTCTTGATTTCATTACCAATCTCTTCCCTTAGTTTATTTATCCTTTCTTCAAGCTTTCTTATGAAATTAGAGCTATCGTAATAATCAATCCCGCCTCCACATCTTGGACATTTAAAATCATATTTCATTGCTTCCTCTAGGCTATATCTGCTGTAGTCTTGAGTGCAGGCGTATGAAGGAGCGTTCTTCTCATATTCTAACCTTGCCTCCAATTTGGATAATACTAGCATTTTCCTATGAACCAAAATTTCATCTAAATTCTCTAAATTTGGCCTCCAATAATAAACATAATATCCAGTTTCTTTGTCCCTACTTCTCTTATAGTATAAAATTTTGTGTTCTGAAAGCAAGTAAAGTAGTTTTCTAACATTATTTATCTTAATGTCTAGCTTCTGGGATATTTGCTCGTCAGTTATCTCGCTTTCATTTTTTAATAAGTACTCTACTATTTTTCTTGCCTCTTCTCCAAAGAGTCTTTCAGAAAGCTCAATTAGTACCCTTTCCTTCTTTTTCTTTTCCAATCCTCACCACCTTCTTTCCCCTTTCACTTGGAATCACGAGAAATTCTGCATCCTCGAATTTACTATATAGTTCCCTACCACTAAAAAGTCTATCTAAGAAAATTGCTAACGCTGCAACTTCCGAGTGTGGTTGGTTAGTTACTGAAACATTGTAATCCACTACTTCATAATAATATCTCTCAACCTTTTCAGATCCTACGATAACTAGTATGTTTTTCCCCTTTAGTTTCTCAATAATGTTATCTATGCTTATTCCATACATAGTTAAATGAACTAAAGTAAAACCCCTATGTCTTAGCTCATTTAATAATGATCTTGGAGAATTGGTAAAATCTACTAGAAAACCTTTTTTTCCAAACCTCTTCTTCACTTTCTCAACGCTTTTTAGTATTGACTCGTCTCTCCCCTCTATAAAAATCCCGTCACAGCAGAAAGCACGTGCAACTAAAGCAACGTGGGTGGTAATTCTTTTATCCCGTCCTGGTCTATGTCCTAACCTCAATACATAAATCATAATTCATTCCACCAATGACCTATGAATTGCATCCTTTAATAATTCGAAGTTCTTCCCTGTTCTAGCTGAGATAGGGATTACATTAATTATAGGATTAAATAATTTTTTGCTAATATCTAGGCTAAGTTTTATTTTTCTCTCTAATTCTACTGGACTGATTAAATCAATTTTATTTAATAATAATAGGAGAGGCCTTCCAGAGATTCCTATTTCCCTCATTGACTGAAAACCACTTTTTATCCTGGAAGTCAGTTTATCCTCACTTAAAGATGAGTCTAGAACGTATAAAATTACATCTGAAAACATTAATTCGGCCAATGTTAAGTGAAATGACTCAATAATTTGAGGAGGTACATCTGTTATAAAACCCACAGTATCTACTAGCAAGAAATTAAGACCAGCTATAGAAATCTTCCTCCTCTTGGGAGTTATAGTGGTGAAAAGATCTTCTCCTGTAGGCATATTTAATTGTGTCAGTTTATTAAATATCGAAGTCTTGCCTGCATTTGTATGCCCAGCCAATACAACTTGTTTAAGACCGTTTACTTTCCTATTTTCTATCAATTTGGTATTTCTATCCTTAATCTTCCACAGTTCCGTCTTTATCCTAGCTTCCCTAGTCCTATACATTTTATAATATTTATCAAAACCATATTTACCACCACCTATTGGTCCTTGCAATTCCTTTCTCTTACTTATATTTATTATATATTTAATTATTGGCATTTCGTACTTTAATCTTGCTAACTCTATTTGTAACTCAGCTTCCTTTGATCCAGAATGCAAGGCAAAGACATTTAATAATAGCAATACTTTGTCAAGTACTTCAACCCCTAGTTCTCTCATCAAATTAGAGAACTGTCTGGGCTTTAATAGATCATAAATTATTAGAGTTGTACTATCTAAATCCTTGTTTTTTAATAAACTCAGTTCATTTTTATTTAAATAATAGTTCTTATCGATTCTTTTACCTTTAAGAAGCTTAAAAATAACTTGATAATTAGCAGTTTCACATAATTCCTCTGCTTCCTGTAGATCCATTAGATCCTTAGGCACCACTAGGATTGCCTTCATACTAAATTCAACTATTACTTTCTTTTAATTTCCGCTACATCACCTAGAGTTAATTCATTTTCAGCTTTATTAACTTCTTGCTCTATCCTATCTACAACTGGTTGTAGGATCTTTATCTTTAATATGTTTTCAATTTTCCTTGCTAAATCCAGAGGGGGTTTGAGCCTCCCTGACTCAATTCTCTTAACTATGTTAACTGAAACTCTTAACCTATTTGCCAGATCTTCTTGAGTCATGTTAGTTGACTCCCTAGCACTCTTTATTTTCTGAGAATAATCATCAACTAGCTCTAATTCTAGGTTTTTAGTAGTTTTTCTCTGTTGCTTTTGAACAACTTTCTGGACTTTCTTCGTTTTTTCCTGTTTTATACCCTTACCAACTATTTTTGGATTTCTTAATTTGTTTAAGCATCTAGGGCAAATAGTTAAGGTAGTACCCTCTATCTCAACTATATAAAGGCTATTGATGTTTGTTGACTGTCCACACATCTCGCAGTATGCTCCTCCTTGCAACTTTAGGGAACACCTATTTACTATTAGCACTAGATGTTATTTATTTTATAATCAAACATTTTCTGTGTGGATAGCTTGGAATATGAAGGTGATATTACCAACAGAACCCAAAATGATTATATAAAGCTTTTGGAGGACAGGCTGAAGGAACTTGAAATAGAGAACGAGAAGCTGAAAAAGGAAATTGAGTTTTACAAGTCTGAAGTAGAGAAATCGTCTACTCCTCCCTTAATAGAAGCTATAGTAATGGAGGTATTAGAAGATGGAAGGGTTATTGTTAAAAGCAGCAGCGGTCCCAATTTAATTGTTTCTGTTTCATCAAAATTGAATGTGCAAAAATTGAGGCCTGGAGATATAGTAGCTTTAAATCAAAGGGGATCTGCAATAGTTGATATACTACCTAAGATCTATGACCCATATATTAGGGCATTCGAAGTCATTGAAAGACCTAATGTTAATTACCAAGAAATAGGAGGATTAGACGAGGAAATTAGGGAATTAAGAGAAGTCATTGAATTGCCTTTAACTAATCCTGAGCACTTTATGAGGCTTGGGATTGAGCCCCCAAAGGGAGTTCTTCTCTACGGTCCACCTGGGGTAGGTAAGACGTTGCTAGCAAAGGCAGTTGCAACTGAGAGCAAGGCTACTTTCATTAGGTTGGTTGCCTCAGAGCTTGCTCAAAAATACGTAGGGGAAGGAGCAAGACTCGTGAAGGAAATATTTAGGATGGCTAGAAGCAAAGCACCCTCAATAATCTTTATAGATGAAATAGATTCCATTGCCTCAAAGAGACTGGATATAACTACAAATGGCGAAAGGGAAATTCATAGAACTATGCTTCAACTTCTGGCAGAGATGGACGGGTTTGATCCTCTTGACAAGGTTAAAATTATAGGTGCTACAAACAGAATAGACATTCTAGATCCTGCAATACTAAGGCCTGGTAGATTTGACAGAATTATCGAGATAGGTCTGCCTGATTTTAGCGGTAGAATAAAGATATTCAATATATACTTGAGCAGAATGTCGATTTACAACATTAACGTTAACAAGTTAGCTGAAATAACTGCTGGATTTACTGGTGCAGATATTAAGTATCTATGCACTGAAGCAGGACTAGTTGCAATAAGGAAGGGCAAAACAGTTATAGAAATGGAGGATTTTCTAGAAGCCTTTAAATACATATCCAAGAAAAGATTAAGGAACATAAATTGGGAGAGAAGGGGTTATTGGTAAGTGATTTATTAACTTTATATCATATTGCCTCTTATCAGTTCGGCTTTGAAGCGGCTGATCTCCTTTTTAAAAATATAAGCGGTGATATAAAGATTAAAAAATCTAGAAAAACTAAAAAAATAAGATATATATATATTAATAATGAATTATTTCTAGTCTTAAGGGCAAGAGACGGCTTGTTCTCATTAACTCATTTATCTGCTACTAAATTATTAGGGTTAAAACCGCCGAGCCTCAGGGTAATAGTTAGTAATGAAGCAGTACCCTTCGTTAAGGAAGGGAAAAGCGTTTTCGCTAGATTTGTTATAGATGTGGATAAAAGCCTGAGAAGGGGAGATGAAGTAATAGTTGTTAGCAGCAGAGACGAACTAATTGCTATAGGTAAAATGATGGTCTCGGGAGAGGAGGCCATGGAGCTGGAGACCGGGGAAATAGTTAAAATAAAAAAGTCTATTAGAGGGGTTTATTGATATTCTCTCCAAACCTTTCCGCATTTGGTGCATTTATAAAATCTAGTAGGTGGTTCATCAGCTCTCCTAGTCTGAAGTATCCAGAAATATGCTTGGTCGTTACCACAAGAGGGACAAGAGATTTCTCCTTTGATAACTTGAGATCCAGTAGGAATGTTTTCTACGTTTTCTAGAATTATTATTTTTTCTTTTTCTGAGTGACTAATATTACTCGAGACCTTATATTTATTTATATCCTGTGCATTTTTTTCAATCTCATAGCCGCACTTATTACATTTAAATAGATTACCTCTAGGAATCATAATGGAATTGCATTTAGGACAGAACTTCAACATTACCACTGTAAGATTAATACTATTAATAAGCCTTAATATTCTTATTGTTTAATTACTCCTGATTTGCAAAGACACTACAATGATTCTTTTCCCTTAGTCTTTTAGTTAATTATTCCAGATAGTAAGGTTATCATGATATAACTCTATATATAATTGTTAAGAGGACTCCTCATCGTGTTTTATTTTTACAGCGAATTACTTCATTAATAACTTGCACCTTCAAGGAAGCTCATCGTATACCTCCTTAAAAACTATATTTAGCACCCGAAGTCTATCTTCTATGATAACCTATCATAAGTAGTGCTATTTCTCTATTTACGATTCTATATAAGGGGGAATTTAGATAGCTTACTTGTTATATCATTTTTAAAACTAAATAATTTAAACATATTAAGAAAATATTATAAAATATTTACTTATTTATAACTATTCTTTTAATAAATCTACTTCTTTGGAGTAACTTAAGCTTATTTACTGAACTTGGTATTACTAACTCCTCTATAGAAATTAAGGAATCAATGTAATTTTCAAACGTGTTTTGATCTATATCTGTAAAAGTAAGTCGCTTTATGTTCCTGAAGGAAATTGGTTTACCATACGAAATTAACTCATCCTTGCTTATTTCCATTTCGTCAATGTTAGAAATTATTGTTATATCTTTCCTGCTCTCTCTAAAACCTTCTATAAATGCCTTTCCAGTTTCCACTACTCCCCCTCCAACGCTTGAGATTGCCCTGCTAGCCTCGTTAGCTATTGAAAGGAAAAGAGTTAATGCCTGATTAGTTATTTCTCCAACACTTTTCCCTATTTCTCTTGAAAGTCTAACTACCTCATTATAAACCTCCTTATTAACACCTCTTATTGTTACGGTTTTAGTTTCATTCTCATCTTTACTTTCTGCTGGCATATTTTCATGTAATACATGTTTACTAGATTTTAAGGTTAAGCAAATTAATCAAACTATCATTAACGGATAGAAAGTATCTAATAAGGATCTTGAGAATCCTCGAAACTGCATTTCTATCCCTAGATATAAGATAACTTTTTTGTTTGGTAGAATTATTAAGGGTGTTAGGCGAGGTTATCCTCCTCGCTTAATATTATTTTTGAATACAAATTTCACTATATTTAATATATTTATATGAGGACAATAAGTTATGTTAAGACGTCTAGTCCTTTACTTGTTAATAAACATATCTCAAGCTGTAGAAGGGGCTTGGTCCCTTTTCACTGGAAAGGCTTTTGCTTACTTGATTTGCATTTCATTATAATGAAGTTGACTTTCAATAAACGTAATTCTCATATAATTCTCATAAGGATTGGAATGACAAAACGTGAGCTCCCCTGCCCCTAAGGATACTCACGCCCTCAAGGAGTAAAGCCTTTGGTTTAAGGATAAGCCTCCACTTGATTATGAATCACGTGAAATGATTAATAACGAAAGTGTAGAAACAAGTGAAATAACTATTATCTCCCTTATACCAATTCTTAGCATAGTAAATAGCTAAATAGCATAATTCTTTAATACATATTTCTTAATAAGAAGATATTTTTGAAGATATTAAAATATAAATGATTTAAAAGCTTCCTATCCTTTAAATTAACCGTTAAATTGATATCCCCTCCTCTTTGCTTAATCATATGGAAGAGGATTTGGAGAAAGCGATAAGGTATTTTAAAAGTAACATTTCAGTTGGTGAAATTGTGGCAATTAAAGAGTTAAAAGCAATAGGAGTTAGGAACCCGGAAGAAGTTATAGATGAATTAATTAGGAGGAATATAATAAGAAAGGGAGAGGGATGTTATAGTTTAGTAAGGAATAAATAACTTTCAAGCAGACGCTAAAAATTAAATTACTACGTTTAATATCTCGCATTACTATGGATCAATTTTATGAATCCGTCTTAGTAATAGCAGCAAAGCTATTTGCTATAATGGATCCATTTGCTGTATTACCAATAATATTAAATTACTACGAAAACCTCATTTCCTCAAATAAGAAAGTTAGTTGGAATTACTTGTCGAATAAAATTATGACAGCTGTATTTGGTTTATTACTAATATTTTCACTGATAGGTAAGCCTTTATTGGACTTTCTAGGACTTTCACCTATATCACTTTACATTGCAGGGGGAATAATATTAGTAGCATTAGGGATAGATACCTTAGGAGGCTTTGGATCTCTAAAATTCACCTCTCAAAGCCTTGAAGAGGTTGTAATAACTCCAATAGCCACACCATTAATAGTGGGACCTGGTACCATGACTGCCTTAATATCTTTTTCTATAAATTATTCTCTGTTAGAGATTGTTATAGGAGCTATAATAGCTGGAATATCAACTTATTTAGTATTATTAATAGGACCATTACTCATAAGGGTGTTAGGAAGAACAGGAACAGTAGCTGTAGGAAGGTTTACTGCTATCATAATAGCAGCCTTTGGAGTTCAATTAGTTCTTCAGGGCATAACCCTCTTCATGTCCTCACATTAACTTTGCATAAAAATTTAATAATTTCATTGATTGATTAGATAGAATGTTTTCATTAGAGGTGAATGGACACTCAAAAGCTACCTTGGATTGTTATAGCGTTATGAGAATCCTGAACTTCGAAGAAAGAGAGGTTGAATTGGCGCTAATAAGGACTCATAACTATAAAAAAGCAATAGCCTCTGTATTTGTGACCACAAACAATGATTACAATTCTTGGATTTTATGGATTAATGATTTTGTAATAACTAGGGAATTTAAGCCCTCTCTCTGCGTAAAAAGTGGTCTGGGAAAACTATGCGTTTTCAATTATGATATATCAAGTTTATTGAATCTTAGTAACTTCGTAAACTTTAGGATTAAATATACAGGGACAAAAAGTATAGTTGTTAACAATCTAGTTCTTTTCGGAGAAACAGGTGAACCAAATTATAATAGTTTTTATGAATATAAAATAGGTCCAAAGATTATCAGTGATATTAAATTCGATTTGAAGGACAGATCAATTATCAAGCTTCTTTTATTATCTGGTGAGAGGCAAAAGATTGCATTGAGGGTCAATGGAGAAGATAGGGAAATTAAAGTAGGTAGCCAATTTGAAGAAAATGAGCTTGTTGCTGAAGGAGAAGTTAAATTAATATCCAGTTCTAACTTCATATTGGGTTTTTCTTTCATAAAGAATTTGGATAAAGAGGAGGATAGCAAATATATGTTAGAAAAAAGGAAGATTATGGAGTCAAGTAGGAGAAAAGTTGTTTAAAAACCTATTGCCATAAAGAAGAATGCAAAAATTCCAATAAACGCTGAAATCTTTAGTAGACTTCTAACCTTTGTGGAGTGGATTTTCGGATTTCTAAGCATATAGTAGCAACTAATCAAGTTAAATATATTCATTGGAATTAAAAGAATTAAGTAAGCTATACTCGTCTTTAAGAATAGAGGTATTGGACTAATAATAATTAATGTTAATAATAAAAATCCGACAACCTCTCCGCTTCTATTTTCTCCTAATAATATAGCTATTGTTTTTGCCCCCAATACTTTGTCTCCTTCGACGTCTTCTATTGTTTTTGCAATCTCCCTAATTAATGTAAATAGGAAGATATATAGGAATGCTACCAAGATAATTTCATTATACACACCTAAGCCCTTTTCTATAGCTACAATTGAACCAAAAAGGAAGGAAGAGGCGCTAGTGAAGGCTACAAGCAAATTACCCATGATTGCCATCTTTTTTATTAATTTCGAATATGAAAATAAGAGAAATGTTGTTGCAATGGAGTAAAGTAAGGGTAAAAGCCCCAAGATTATTGACATTAAATTTCCCATTAAAGTTAATAAGTAATAAATAACTTTAGCCTCTTTAATGGATATTTTCCCTGATACTAAGGGTCTCCAAGGTTTAGAAATAGTATCTGCCTTAACGTCGAAGACATCATTTATTACATACCCACTCGCAGCGATTAAGGCAACTACTAAAGAGGAAATTAAAAGGTAAAAAGAATTTGTGGCGCCAGTTATTAAATATCCAGAAGCACAAGCTAATGATGACCCTACAACATTATGAAGCCTAATTAATTCCAAATAAGATCTTGTTTTCATCTTCCTTAATTTTATTCTTCATATTTTGATAAGGTTATCGCAAAGTTAATCAAGCTTTCCCAAAAATTATTAAACTATACCCCATAGTTATATGATAATATATGAGTGAGGAAAATATAAGAACTATGAAGGCAAGGGACTTAGAGTCTTTGGTATTCTTTGGGAGAGTAGTTGATGTTAATTTCATGTGGTGTGATGACAAGGAAACAAGAGCTAAAGTGGTTGCGAAATTAGATACTGGAGAGACAGTAAGTACAGAATGTATTCCTAAGAGGGCTGCGGGAAAAATTTCGATAGTAATGAAAAGATATATTACTTGGAGTAAATTTATAATAAAAGATCAAAACATAGGAAATGTTATTAATATTGATACTGAAGGACCCGATGAGGAGGAAGAGGAAAAGAAGTAAACACTTAAATTACATAAATTGTTTTCATGTAATTCTTGAAGTTATTAAAAACTTTTAAATCTGGACAATAAATTTATTGAGAAATCTATGTCTAGGTATAAAGTAGAGCTGGACGAAACAGATAGGAAATTACTAATTGAATTGTTAAAAGATGCAAGGACTAGTTTGAGGAGATTAGCAGAAGAAATGAATGTGTCTCCAGCTACACTACATAACAGGTTAATGAGACTAGTTCAGTCTGGGATTATTAGGGGATTCACGTCTTTAATCGATTATACTAAACTGGGCTTCGATTTAACTGCTATTATAATGATTAAAGTTGATGGAAAGCATTTAGTTGAATTTGAGAATGAAATGGCGCAACATAATAACGTAATTGCTGTATATGATGTTATAGGGGAATATGACGTAATAGTTATATCTAAATTTAGGGGAACAGACGAACTCGATAACTTCTTGAAGCAAGTTTTAAAGAATCCAAAAGTAGAGAGAACATTTACTAGTATAGTGTTAAACATAGTAAAGGAGGATCCCAGAATAAAAATAACTTAACTGTTATAGAATTACTAGCGAGTTTTTATCAATATATGTTTTATAGATAACGCGAGAATTTTTAGCTTCAATCCAATAATGATGTAGAAGGAATAAGAAAATGAAAATATTAGGGCTTGTATTGGTGCTCGCTCTACTAGTTCCTAATGTAATATCTTCAACAATCCTTAAAGTCCCTGCAGTTACGAATAATAACCAAGGTGTCATAACACAGATAGAAGTAAGCATTACAAAAACACCAAAGCTAGTAATTACAGGAGCAAAAACAATAGGAGATCAGACTATATATTCCTCTTTAGTAGCTTACTTAATTGCACAATTGGTCACGGGTTCAAGTAAGTTCGGTGTAAACATAAATTTCTTAAGTCCCTCAGATGATGTAAATGGACCAAGTGCAAGCGCATTAATAACCACTGCAATTATTGCATTAAGGAATGAGAAATACATGAACAATTCAATAACTATGTCTGGAATGATAAATCCGGATATGACTGTAGGACCTATAGGAGGGTTAAATCAAAAGATATTAGCAGCAAAAACTAGTAATATTACTGCATTCTTAGTTCCTTGGTCAGAGTTTCAAGCTTACAGCAAGTCAGAACCTTCATTACTGCCAATTTATACAATCTTTCAGTCTTACAATTATTACACTGGATCTAAAATAGCCCTAAAGCAAATCAACTTAAGTCAATTATTATTTAAACAAGCTTATTTAAAACTCTATAATTATTATTTAAATATTTCTCAAAATAAAAGTATTGGGGAGGTAAGTCAATATGCTGAAAAGGGAATGTTCTATATAGCTTCATCGTTGCTATTAGCCAAAATAGTAGATTTCTTTGAGAGGGAAAGCGTTCAAAATTCTACTAAAGCACTCTTAGAATTAAATAAAGCCAAAAGTTTAATCAACAAGTTAAGTTTTCCTAACTTTACTTCAGCAAGTATAATGACTATAGATTCAATTATTACAGCATTAGACAGATACAGGGAATCTAATTATTTCCTTACTCAAGCGGAGCACTACTTTAATGAAGGGAACTTTTCTGGGTCATTGTTTTATTCTGATCTAGCCATACTTTATTTTAATATAACTTTAAGCTGGTTGAATTTAATCACTAATAGTGGGCAACAAATAAACTTAAGCCTTTTATCCTATAAAGCGCTTTCAATTGCATCTTTGGTTTTAAATTATCTGAACTCATTATCAGCTTCTTCTCCTCAAATAATGAACTACTTAAGTAATAATATGAGCTTAGCATATAGGTACTTTGATAATAAAAACTATTTATTTTCTATTTATTATTCCTATAAGGTTATCTATTATTCCATCCTACTATTTCATGAGGCTTTTGGGGAAATTCCATCTAAAGAACTCGATTTGAATTTAATTAACATTAGTAACTTCCTTTCATCACATTTACAAGTAGTACCTCCTAGTATAGCTGGTTTTACTTCCTATTCATTATATTTAATTAATGCTAACCAGACATTTCCTGCATTTAATATACTTGAGGAAGCCATATCTAGACTTTTAATTTACGATTCCTATATTAAGAATGTGTCTCTTAATTATTCCGCTAATAGTTCATTAGTTCCAATTACAAATTCAACAAGTAACCAAAGTACAGCTAATAACTTAGTTTTCTCAAATCAAATATACTTGTTTATTCTAACTTTACTTGTAATTATCTTGATACCCATTATTCCGTTATGGGAAGAAATAAAAAGGGAAAAGAATATGTAAATACCGAAAAGTCATGGAAAAAGTAGTCAAAGAGGAAATCTTTAACGTTCAGAAGGGAAAAAGGGAATATTATATATCGTCATTAGTGACTGACAGGGGTAAATCTTATATCCAAGTATTCAAGTTAACCACACTATATTTAGAAGGACAGGAAACCAAGATATTTGATAATGAGAAGGTGAAAAAAGTGAAGTATGAAGAAGCTCCTATCTTCATAAGGAAGGCGCTTAAAGCCATTTAAATTTTTCCAATATATACTATTAATTTTAAAATCTTATAGGTTTACTTAATAACATAATATGCATTATAATATTAGTGAATAGTGAAAGTAACATACTTAACCATTAAAGGTATAGATTATCTAACATTAAGGGGGAATTTGACGGTTTAATCATGGAGATGAGATTTAGACTATTAGTTCTTTCTCCTTCATTTTAATCATTTTTAAGTTCCTGAATGAGCTGTGCTTAGTAATTTAAGACCTCTCCTATATAAAAAGGAACAAATTCTTTTATAATGAAGGTCATTTAAAGTTCCTAATCAATTATTACTAGTTCAACAAAATAACAAGAACCAATTCCATTTTAACCCCTCCTTGAAATAATTATGCGATATAATATAGTTAATTACTTTAATTATTATGATTATAGAGAATGTTAAAACTAATCATGGAAGGGCATAATGTAGAAATAGTTAAGTCCTTCTATCTAGAATATAAGGGATTATTAAAAGTCATTTAAAAATTTAAATACGGAAGGTAGAGATATAATTAACATGTCATCTCCAGTCACTCAGTCTAGAAAATTAATAGCTTTAAACCAAGTTATGATAATATTGTTCTCGCTAATTAATGCCTATTATCCATCATACTTCTTCATTTTTTATATTGTATATGCATTAGTAATGATGTCTATAACTGGGTTTTTAATTTATAGGACAAATCCCATGCTAAAGGATAGGGATCTGTTAAGAGAAGTTGTGCAGTCTAAGAGGAAATTACATGAGGAAAAGGATTCAAAAAAGGTAATGGAGAATGATAAGGAGTTTATAAATGAGTTAAATTCCTATGCTAAAAGTGCTATGTCTTCACTAGGTATAACTTTTGCTTATTTAATAGTACTGCTATTAGTTTATCCGCATGTAATAGGGTTTATAAACAGTGATCCAGTTTTAATGGAAAACAAATTTCTCTTCTTTTTATCATTCTTAGCTCTTTACGAAACGTTTTTTGCTATCTCATTTGTAATGTCAAGAATCCAAACAAGGAGGTTAAACAAGCTTGGAGGAATGCCAGTAGCTGGCTTTACTTACATAATAAAAGATAAAGGGTTAGAGGTTATAGCAGCTAACAGAATAACATTACATGCGCTTCACTTGGCAACATCAGAAATAAAATTAAACGAGGAGAAAAAATATGTAGAAATAATAGCTAGACTAGGTAATAATAACGCTACATCATACAGAATAAGATTATATTCTGAGAACGCACCAAAGGTGTATGAGCTAGTGAGCAGGTTTAAGAAATTTACTAAAAGCAATTAAAAAGTAGGTAAATCAACGTATTCTTGAACCCTATCTTTAGCTTTCTCATATTTGTGTTTATATTGCTCTACCCATTTAGTTAATCTCTCAATTGCATATTCCTTATCAGGACCACAAAGAAGCTTCCCTTTCACACAATCATTAAAAATAGAAATTAATACATCATCTTCTTGCACTAAATGATATAGGTAGAGTTCATATATCATACACCTCCAAGGTTCGCCTCCTTTTACTTTTTGCTCCTCAATGCTAGCCCTCCCTCCAGTTAGCGCCTTTTTTATTTTTTGTTTTATAGAGTCTTCATCCTCTAATAGGTAAATTACTGAATCAGGTCTAGACTTGCTCATTTTTCCCCCATCTAGTCCACTCATTAATCTATGGTATGTCGAAGCCGGTTCATTAAATCCCAATTCCCTCTTAGTTCTTTGCGCTAAGTCCCTTGTAAGTCTTATATGCGGATCTTGGTCAGCCCCCACAGGCACAAGAACTTGCTTAAACTCTCCGAATTCCTTAAGCTGTGGATGTAAGATATCCGCTGCCTGAGTCAATGAAGATATTATCTTGCTTGGTTCTAAATCACCGTATATTGCCTGCATTTCGTTCATTGTGACCTTTTTTGAAAAAATTTGAATTAATCTATAATATTCCTTTTTATAATTTGTTTGAAAATATATTGTTAATTTATCTTTTTGTAGCCCTAGTGCAATTGCATGAGCTACTATTTCCACTCCATAGTTAATTACCTCATTTCTTTCAAGACCCCTCACTGAATATGCCTCAGCATCAGCTATAGGTAAGAAAATATGAGCTCCAAGTCTTTGATAATAAACAAGTTGATCTAAGACCATCTTGTGACCTAAATGTAATGAGCCAGAGGGCATAATTCCGGAAACAACTGCTACCTTCTCCCCCTTTCTTAACGAAGATATGAATTTATCAAAATCCCTATGTCCGAAAATAACCCCTCTTCTCATTAATAAACTGGGATTCTCTATTTCACCTAATAAAGGTTTAAAATCAGATATTCCAAACTCCTCAATGAGCTTTTTATAATCTCTAATAAGCATACCTCCCCAAGGGTCTATCCTTTCCATGATTTAATTTGTGTTTTAGAAAAATAAAAGATTGTAGATTTCATGATTACAAAGACCTTCCAATTTAGTTAGTATAGGCCTCTTATTCACCTCGCTTTCCCTTAAATGAGAGATGTGATCTGGAATTAATAATGAGAACTATAAGCTTCTCGGGGAAACCTTAACTCTTCTACAATAAGAGGAAGTCAGCTCTGGCTGGCATCTAATTTTCATAACTCTCACACCTCCCTCAATTTAACCAGTTTAGCTCCTAAGGCAATGAATATAATAGAAAATGGCAAGATCTCAAATGAGTAGAGAAGACCATCATTTATATTATTATATAAAATTAAGTATCTGAAAGCATCATTTATTATTGATATTGGATTAAAATTTATTATGATTGAAAACGGATAAGGAAGAGCAGAGGATGGAATTACAGCATTACTAAAGAACATCAACGGGAAGAATAACGCGTTTGAAACTACATTGGCTAAGAATATTTTTCCTCTTGGTGTTAGGCCTACTATTATTCCTCCTAACCCACCAAAGAAAAACAACCCTTCCAAGAAGGGAATTATAAATATAGGAGAAATAGTCATTTTTAATCCCATAATATAAGATGAAAATAGAATCACTAAAACGGAAATTGTTGCTAGAATTAATTGATATAAAACAATTGCTATCAAGTACTCAATATTCCTTAAAGGTGAAGATGCTAACCTCAGCAATACCTTATCTCTTTCATAACCTATAGTAACACCTGTTATCCCGAAAAGAGCGTTAGCTGAAACAGCTATTCCAATGGCACCTATGATTAAAGAGCTAATGGGATTTAAAGAAGTGGAAATAGTCTCACCATTTACTATATTATTAGAATTATAGCTATTAATTATATATTTTAATAACATAAAGACCTTTTCTCCTATGATATCATTGCTATAATATATCTCTACCCGATCTTTCGGATATCCATTTGGAATGATAACGTAAGTCTGACCTATAGGGATCTGGGAAATGTTATTTACTTCTATAAGGTTAACTAATCCAGAAGCATTAATGTAATTTATTAGTTTATTCCCTTCTCTTTCTGCGCTATTAATGACATAGACCGTTGGTATAGTTGAATTGATGAAACTATAACCAACTAATGCGAATACTAATGTCAAAATTATTGGGAAGAATATTATGAAGAATAGAGTTATCCTATTAGATAAGTTATCTTTTGTTATAGCTACTAGTGTAGCAACTATCCTCCTGAGGCTATCTCTCATTTGAAGTATCACCTATTATTGTGATGTATGCCTCTTCTAGATTACCAACCTTTAACTTACCAATGATATCTTTGGGGTTCCCCTCTTCAATTATAACACCTTTATCTATTATTGCAACGATGTCGGAGAGCACTTCAGCTTCCTCCATATAGTGCGTGGTCATGAAAATCGTTATGCCGTTTTTCCTTAAGTCTTTAATTATTTCCCATAAATTTCTCCTCGCCAAGGGATCTAGCCCTAATGTGGGTTCATCTAGGAAAATTATTTCAGGGTTTCCTACTAGTGCGCATGCAATTCCTACTTTCCGCTTTTGTCCTCCAGACAACTTGCCAAACTTTTTGTCCTTTAGATCTTCTATATTAATTAGCCTCATTATGTCTTTTACATGGTCTTTGGAGTCACCATAAATCTTAGCGAAGTATTCTATGTTTTCCTTAACAGTTAGATCTGTGAAACCATTATATTCTTGAGGTAAAACACCCGTTCTCTTCCTTATTTCCTTGCAATCCTTAGGTATCTCTAAACCTAGAACCTGTACCTTTCCATAATCATGTTTTAGAATGCAATTAAGAACTTCAACGGTAGTTGTTTTGCCAGCTCCATTAGGTCCCAAAAGGGAATAAACCTTCCCCATTGGAACATTTATTGATACTCCATTGAGCGCAAAGAACCTTCCAAATCTCTTCTTAAGGTTCTCTGTTCTTATTGCAAACATAAATGTTTTTATATCCCTTATAAAAATAAAACTTCTTGTCAGGATTGAAAAGAATTTATGAAGAGGTCTTAAGAGGGGAAAAGTTTATTATAGAGATTGATATATCTCAATTTAATGAATTGATTAGGACTATGAAAAGAGAGGAACCTAAGAAGTTAAAGAATATAACGATTGTAGTTCGCAAAGGTACTAGGAAGAGAATCTATAACTTACTTTTACTTTACATATCTCTTAAATGTAATGAAAACCTAACACTTAAAGTTATAAACATGGATAGGTCACTTATTGAAATTAAAAGGGAATTAAAAGTTTATAGCGAGTGGCAAATAGTGGCTCAATGCCTTAAGGAATCGAAAATAGAGGAAAATGAATTAAAGGAGATGGGTTTAACTATAGATGAAATAGATGCTCTTAAACATTTTGAATTATTTGACTACTAGAACTGGTATTGTGCTATTATTAACAATTTCGGAGGAGACGCTTCCCAATATTATCTTTTTCACTCTTGAAAGACCTCTACTGCCAGTTACTATTAATTGTATAGGATGAGTTGAGGCAAACTTCAATATCTCCTCTGCTGGTTCTCCCTCTAGGAGATGTCCTTCAGCATTTATAGAAAGTTCTTTCATTTTATTAACAGCTTCCTCTAAAACACTTCTATATTTTTCCTTAACATTAGTTACTATCTCATTTGGTAAAGGTCCAACATCTAAATACCATATACTATTTACGTCTACTACAGTTACTATGAACAGTTTAGAACCTAGCTTTGAGGCTAGATAGCTAGCGTATTCTAAAGCTCTCTTCGAATGTTCAGATCCGTCATAGGCAACTAAGATGTTTGAAAGCATGTTTCTTTTGTGGAATATTTGATTTTAAGTTTATAGGAAATAGCATGATAAAGAAGACGACAAATCTTACCTCCCTAAAGCCGTGTAGCGCTATTAGTTGCCTAAGGGCATAAGCTTGACCCTTACTTAAGCAATTCCTTAAACGTCTTAAGTAAATCAAGAAAAATGTTTACTAAGATTAAGAAACCTTAGTACTTCTTTGTAGGCCATAGAGGAGTAATTTGTTAAAGAGGTGTAACCCTTAAAACCTAGAATTAGCATAGCCCTTTAGTAGTTAATCCTTTTTCACATGGAAATGTATTTATATTCATTTATGTTCAATTGGTTTCGTGGAAAGGCACTGAGGCCAAAGGAGGCTTGCCGGGTTTTAGGAATTTCTTACTCAACCTCGCTCAGGTGGATCAGGGAAGGAAAGATAGGGACGTTCTAGTTACCTTGGTTAGTCCTTCCTATACTCCTTTTCCCCTTTGCCAATTCACTGTTATAAGATTTTATACTAACCCAATGTGGGCAATGCACCAAGTGTTGGCGTTTGTGGGAAAAAGGGAGGGAGTTATGTCATAGGGATGTGTTAGCTCTTTATAACTTAAAGAAGGAAGCTAATCATGTAAGCCAATGTCTTTTTCTCTGGTTCCATGACCCACATGTAATAAGGATGAGGTCGAGGTCTAAGTCCTTACGCCCAATCATGATTAAACATAAAATGAGTGAAATGAAAGTGCAGGGACAAACAGTGAAGATTGTCAGAGGTGTAATTGTTTAAGATATTTAAGAAAATTACGAAAGAATGAAAACCTCATCATTTACGGTAAAAACTCTAAGCCCACTAGCTTATCCTTCAGTTTGCCATTCATTTAAAGTCAGTTTTTGGGTTTATTGCTTACAGGGTTATGATGGCTTAAATAAATGTCGAATCTCCCTATATAATTCAAAAGGGGAGGAAGTAAAGTTCATAATTTAAGAGGGTTAGAATTTATAATCCATTTGGGATCTTGTTATTTATGTCAATAATAATAATCTCCACCATGAGTAATTCAGGAAAATCATTAATTACTTCATGTTTAATTAGATTGGCTAAAGATAGAGGGCTCAGCCCTCAACCGTTTAAGTCCCAAAACATGTCTTTAAACAGCTATGCATCGTATGATGGAGGAGAAATAGCCTTAGCACAGGCAGTTCAGGCAATTTCAGGGGATTTAGTTCCAATGTCATATCATAATCCAATATTAATTAAACCATCTAGTGACAATAAATCTGAAATAATACTCTTTGGGAAACCTATAAACGTTTTTACATATGGAAAGTTCTACGAAATGGTTAATTCTCTTTATCCAAAAATCTTAGAAGTGTTACTAAAGCTTAAGAAAGAGAATTATATTATAGCTGAAGGAGCTGGAAGTTTCGCTGAACCAAATTTATTAAAAACAGATATAACTAACCTTAGATTAGCTAAAGACGCTGATTTAAATGCCATATTGATTCTAGATATAGATAGAGGAGGATCTTTTGCTTCAGCATACGGTGGATATAAAATAGTAGGAAGGAAACTCGCAAGCAAGATAAAAGGATTTATAATAAATAAGTTCAGAGGAGACGAAGAAATACTAAAGCCAGCTATTAGCTGGCTGGAGAATAGAATAAAGGCAAAGTATCTAGGATATATTCCTTATGTCGAATCACTTTTATTTCCCGCAGAGGACTCAATGTCAATAAATTCCTTCGGTGGAGGAGAACTTGATGTTGCTGTGATAAATTACCCTTATTCTTCGAATCTAAATGATCTTTATGCTTTAAATTTTCTCAATTCAACTGTAAGGCTAATAAGAAGTCCAAGTGAATTTGGAAAACCCGATTTAGTAATACTTCCAGGGTCAAGGAACGTCTTTAAATCATTGATGTGGATGAGAAGGAACGGGTTAGAAGAGAAGATAATGAAATCCAATGCAGTTATATTAGGTATATGTGGCGGATTTCAAATAATGGGTAAGAAGCTGATAGATCCAGCTGGAATTGAGTCGGGAAATGAAAACAGCGAATTAGAAGGATTAGGATTGTTTGATTTTAATGTATATTATAGGACGGAAAAAGTTATTTCCCTATCTGAAGGATTACTTAATGGTAGAAAAATTAGAGGATATGAGATAAGGAGGGGAGAAATACTATATAGGAATGACAAAGAATTACTAACTATCACTAAGAGGGGTAAATCGCCTGTGAACGTTCCAGATGGTGCAATAAAGGATAGAGCAATAGGTTTTTCGATACACAACGGCCTTTATAATGAGGAAATAATGAAGCTTATTATTAACATGTTAGAAGACCGCTCTAATAAATCAATAATTGTGAAAGGCTTGCCTAGTTTCGAAGATTTCGTAAAGCTCTCAGTTTCAGGGTTCATTAAAGCATTACATAATGTAGCAGTTGACGAGATTTTATTACTGTGAAGGAAATTATAGTAATAATGAGGATGAATTAGAGACTTTAAAATCTCCAAGGTTATTCACTAAATTCACGAGGTTGCTTTTATGGGTCATAGAAAGCTAGAAGCTCCTAGGAGAGGTAGTGCTGGAGTTAGACCTAGGAAAAGGGCCTCAGAGATATTACCACTTCCAAGAACTTGGCCAGAAATAATTACTGAGAGGCCTAAGCTTTTAGGATTTGTAGGGTTTAAAGCAGGAATGACTCACGTATTCATGATTGATGATTATAAGAATTCTCCGAATTACGGTAAAGAAATATTTGTACCTGTTACAATAATAGAAACTCCTCCTATAATTCCTTTAGCTATTAGAATTTATGGAAATGATAGTAAGGGAATTAATAGATCAATAGGTGAATATTGGACAGATCAAGTGCCAGATATCTTAAAGAGAAGAATTAAAATTGGAAAGCAAGACAAACGCTTTGAGGATTTAAAATCTTTGCTTAACAGGGCATCAAGTATAAGAATAATAGCGATGGATCAACCTCATTTAGTTAAATCATTAGGTAGGAAAACACCCGATCTCTTTGAAGTACAAGTAAGTGGTGGCAAAATAGAGGATAGGCTTGATTATGCGTTTACACTACTAGGAAAACAAGTAGATGTTAGGAATGTATTTGCGGAAGGTCAGTTTATAGATGTAATAGGTGTTACAAAAGGTAAAGGATTTCAGGGAGTAATAAAGAGGTATGGAGTGACAGAATTACCTAGATGGCATAAGCACAGGAAGGGAAGCAGGAAAATAGGAGCTAGGGGTCCATCCATGGGAACACCTTCTTATGTACCTCAACCTGGGCAAATGGGATTTCACAGGAGAACAATTTACAACTTAAGAATTCTAAGGATAGGAGATAATGGGGAGGAAGTAACACCTAAAGGAGGTTTCATATCTTATGGTAAGATCTCAGGAACTTATTTGATGGTTAAAGGCTCTGTTTTAGGCCCAAGGAAGAGAGTTATATATCTAAGGCAAGCTTTAAGGCCATCAATTTCGTTAGATAAGAAAGCTGCTCAGATCACATACATAGACTTAACCAGTAAGCAGGGGTGAAAATGTGATAACAAGTGAAATGCCTAAAGAAGTAGCTGTATTAAACCAAGAAGGAAAAGAGATTGAAAAGATCGTTTTACCGTCTTGTTTTAGAGTACCAGTGAGAAAGGATTTAATTAAAAGGGCATTCATTGCAGAATTTACAGCATCTCTTCAACCTAAGGGAAGAGATCCCATGGCAGGAAAAAGGACAACAGCAGTTAGTTGGGGGCCAGGATATGGAATAGCTAGGATTCCTAGGTTATCCAATGGGGAGGCTAGATTAGCTCCAAACGTTGTAGGCGGAAGAAGGGCATTTCCGCCTTTAACATCAAAGAAAGTAGTTGAAAGAATAAATAAGAAGGAGAAAATGGTTGCTATATGCTCTGCTCTTAGCGCTACAACTCTTATTGAGATGGTCAGGAATAGGGGGCATATATATGAAGGGTCTTCATTGCCTATGATTGTTAATAAAATTCCAGAGTTTAAGAAAACAAGAGAGTTATATGATTTTCTTTTGAATTTAGGATTAGAAAAGGAAATTGAAAGGGTGGAGAGAGGAGTAAAAATAAGAGCTGGAAAGGGTAAAATGAGGGGAAGAAGACTCAAAAAACCTAAGAGTGTTCTAATAGTAACTAGTGATATAAGCGGAATTTTCAAGGTTGCTAAGAACATTCCTGGAATAGATGTAGTCTTAGCAAAAGATCTATCAATAATTCATTTAGCTCCAGGCGGAGTTCCAGGAAGATTAACGATATTTGAAAAACAAGCTTTAAGCGTCCTAGATTATCGATTAAGAGGTGTAATAATTGAGGTTCAGGCTTAGCTCTTCAGATCAAGTTATTTTGTCTGTCCTGTATACAGAAAAAGTTCTTAAGATGGTTGAAAAGGAAAACAAAATTATCTTCGTAGTTGATAAAATGGCTTCTAAGGCTGATATAAAGAGATCAGTTGAAAGGGCATTTAATGTAAGAGTAGAGAGTGTCAATACATTAATAACTCCAAAAGGTGAGAAGAGGGCAATAGTTAAGCTTAAGCCAGAATATAAAGCTACTGAGCTAGCAACTAAATTGGGAATGTTATGAGGTGATTTAATGGGAAAGAAATTAATCCAGCAGAGAGCGGGAAGAGGAAACATAAACTTTAGAAGTCCTAGTTGGAAAAGGTTAGGTCCTATGAAATACCCCAATATCTTTGGAAAAGTAAAAGGCAAAGTAATTAATATTCATCATAATCCTGGTGTATCAGCTCCTGCAGCAGAAATTGAACTAGAAAACGGTGTGAAATTCTTTACCCCAGCAGTAGTAGGTATGTACGTTGGTCAAGAGATAGAAATGGGAGAAAGCGGGGAAATAAAAAATGGAAATATAGTTCTTCTTAAAAACGTTCCAGACGGGACAAACGTTTGTAATGTTGAAATAACCAGAGGCGATGGAGGTAAGTTAGCTAGGTCTTCTGGAACTTACGCAACAGTTATTGGTAAAACTGCTGATAAAGTGATAATAAGGTTGACCTCTGGAAAAGTTAAGGAAGTCTCTTCATTAGGAAGAGCAACCATAGGTATAGTTGCTGGAGGAGGAAGAACAGAAAAACCATTATTGAAAGCAGGCGCTAATTATCATAAGTACAAAGTTAAAGCAACCAAATGGCCAACAGTAAGAGGTGTCGCAATGAATGTAGTGTCTCATCCTCATGGAGGAGGGTTACATCAAAGCGTGAGTAGATCTTCTACTGTATCTAAAAATGCTCCACCTGGTAGAAAGGTAGGACATATAGCTGCGAGAAGGTCGGGTAGAAGAAAAGGCTGATCTATGTTGAACCTTATAAATTCTAAAGGATTACTCTGGGTGTTAAAAAATGGTATCAATTGAGGATTTCCCGCCTGAATGGAAGAAGTTTAGATATAGAGGAAAGACAATAGAAGAGCTTTTGACTATGCCTATGGATGACTTTGTCAAACTACTGCCATCTAGGCAAAGGAGGAGCATAAAGAGAGGTTTTACTGAAGCTCAGAGAAGGCTCATTGAAAAAATAAGAAAACTAAGAAGAACAGGAAAAATTAGTGATAAAGTAATAAAAACTCATGTAAGAGACTTAATCATTTTACCCGATATGATAGGTTTAAAACTTGCAGTATATAATGGAAAGGAATTTGTTCAGTTTACAGTAACACCAGAAATGATAGGGCATTACTTAGGGGAGTATTCAATAACCACTAAGAAAGTAGAACATGGTGAGCCTGGATTAAAGGCTACTAAATCAAGCCTATTTATGGCCTTAAAGGGGTGATAATTTGGGTAATTGGGTCTATCCGGAGATAGATATAGACGAAACAAGAATTGCTAAAGCAGTTGCAAGAGATGTTCCAGTATCAATAAAAGATATGTATAATGTCGCAAGATTTGTAAAGGGGATGAAGCTTAAAGAAGCGATGGAAAGGCTTGAGAGGGTTTTGAAACATAAGGAGGCTATACCGTTTTATAGGTATAGTGCAGGAACATCTCATAAAGCAAATATTTCCCCGTCATCGAAGGTCAAGCAAGGTCGTTATGCAGACAAAGCAGTAAAGAGTCTACTAAAATTACTCAAGAACGTAGAAGCTAATGCAGAAGCAAAAAACCTAGACTTAGATAAAGTTAAAATAATTCACATAGCATCCCATAAAGGATTAACTTTGAAGAGGATGATGCCTAGAGCTTTTGGGAGATCTACGAGGAAATATAGAAGAACTACTAATATTGAAGTAGTAGTTGCAGAGGTGTAAAAATGAAAGTTAGAAATTACTTTATAAAACAGTCGATGATAAGGACTATGATAGATGAGTATTTAGCAAAGCAATTTTATAGGGCAGAATATGCAGGTGTTGACGTTCAGAAAACGCCTATAGGAACAAGAGTAATAATTCACGCAGAAAGGCCTGCAATAATTATAGGCAGGCAAGGAGCTACTATAAAGAGACTTTCTCAAATACTTGAAAAGCAATTTGGTCTTGAAAACCCGCAAATAACAGTAACTAATATCGAGAATCCAGAACTTAATGCGAGAATTATGGCATATAGGCTAGTGGTGGCTCTGGAGAAAGGATACCATTTTAGAAGGGCGGCTTTTATTACGCTAAGGAGAATAATGGGAGCAGGAGCACTTGGAGCTGAAGTTATAGTAAGTGGAAAGCTTACTAGTGAGAGGGCTAAATATGAAAAAATTAAGGAGGGGAAAGTGTTTAAAACCGGTTACCATTTAGACGTTGTTGTTGATAGGGCTGTTGCCTATGCTAACCTCAAGCCTGGAATATTTGGAGTTGAGATTATAATAGCAAAGCCATTGCAGCCTGCTGACTATATGAGGATAAGAGGCGAAGAGGAATTGAAGCAAATAGAATTGGCTAAGCAGCCAGGAGAATCTTCAGTAACAATAACTAATGTGAGATTTGAAGATGAGGATAAGAGGACGAGCTAGATGGTTTTATATCCAGAAGAATTAAGAAAAATGAGTTTAGAGGAATTAAAGAAAAAACTGAAGGAACTTAGAGCAGAACTTCTAAAGCAGAGAATTCAAGTTAAAATGGGAACTCAGAAAAACGTTAAAATAATAAGGAACACAAGAAAGGACATAGCAAGAATTCTAACTGAGTTAAGGAATAGGCAAATAAAGGGTGAGAAAGTTGAAGAGAAAGTACCTTGATTTTATTAGGTGGAATATTGAGGTTTTGGGTCATTCAGACCCAAATCTATTAGGTTTGAGGGGCATCGTAAAAATGGAGACCCAAAGGTCATTTTTAGTAGATGTAAATGGGAGGATTAAGAAAATTCTAAAGCTGTGGGGACAATTTAAGTTGAGTAAGGGGAAAGAGGAGATAACCTTATTTGGAGAGGAACTACTCTCAAGACCATTTGAGAGGGCAAGGTGGTATAAATGAAGGGTGCCGAAGTGAAAAACGTAGGCATTGAGGGGGTTTCACCTCCTGCTGATAAGTGTAATGATGATGAATGCCCATTCCATGGTAGCTTAAGGGTGAGGGGAATAACTATGGTGGGCAAGGTTGAGAAGTTCAAGTCTCCCAAAATGGCTGTAGTTTCAAGGAACTACGTTTTCTTTGATAGGAAATATAAGAGATATTTAACTAAGACAAGTAAAATACATGTAAGGGTTCCTTCGTGTATAAAGATATCAGTAGGAGATGCAGTTTTAATAGGCGAGACTAGGAAGTTAGCTAAATCTGTCAGTTTCGTACTATTAGGGAAGGTGAAGCAGAGTGCCTGAAAAACTTGCAGTAGTTGGGGCAAGGAAAGGATACACAGCCGGAATACTTTATGGAAGTTATGTCATAATATCAGATAATAGCGGAGGAAAAATAGGGAAAGTTATCGGAATATATGGTTATAAAGGAAGACTTAGGAGGTTGCCTTACGCTAATATAGCTGATATGGTTATGGTATCGGTGAAAAAAGGTACACCAGAAGTAAGGAAACAGAAATTCAAGGCTGTTGTAATAAGGCAGAGAAGGCCTTTTAGAAGACCTGATGGCATGTGGATAGCCTTTGAGGATAACGCAGTAGTTATAATAAATCCAGACGGAACTCCAAAAGGAAGTGAAATTAGGGGACCAGTAGCAAGGGAGGCGGCTGAAAGGTGGCCTAAAATTGCAAACCAAGCAACCATCATAGTGTGAAGAAACATGTCATCAGCTAAACCATCAAAGCAAAGAAGAGCCCAGGTTAAAGAGGTATCATTATTCATAAAGTCGAAGAGAGTAAGAGCTCACTTGAGCGATGAATTAAGAGAGAATTATGGGGTGAGATCTTTAAGAGTTAGAAGAGGAGACGTAGTTAGGGTATTAAGAGGGGACTTTGCTGGAACTGAGGGGAAGGTAATAGAAGTTGATACAAAGAGGAGTAGATTAGCAATTGAGGGAATAACTAGAAAGAAATCAGATGGAACACCTGTTTATCAGTGGATTCACTCTTCTAAAGTAATGATAACTAAGTTGAACTTGGACGATCCCATAAGAAAGGAAACAATTGAGAAGCTAAAGCCGAGTAAAGGGGAGGTGAAAGATAATGGCTAAAATGGGAAAAAGTTATCAGATGAAAAGAATAGCATCTCCATGGTTTTATCCACTTCTTAGGAAGGAATATAAGTGGTCAGTTAAGCCAATTCCTGGACCACACAGTATAAGGAAATCAATACCTTTAGCCATTTTATTAAGGGATGTACTGAAAATAGCAGATAATTTAAGAGAGGCAAAAGCAATTATAAGCAGTAGGAAGGTTTTAATTGATGGAAGCGTAATAACGGAATACAGATTCCCTGTAGGGTTAATGGATGTAATTTACATCAAGGAAGCTGAGCAGTATTTTAGGTTAATTCCCCATAATACAGAATTCCTTTTCCCAGTGAAGATAAGTGAAAACGAGTCTACAATTAAGCCTATAAGGATAATAGGAAAAACAACGCAGAAGAGGGGGAATATACAGCTAAACCTTGAAGATGGTAAGAATATACTTATCAAAGTAGAGGATCCTAAGGCTAAGCAACCTCTTGTAAAAGTTGGTTCTACAATACTTTTGGATTTAAAGAAGAAGGAAATAATTAATAGCTTTAATGTGGAGGAGGGGAGTTATGTAATTGCAATGGGGGGAAGGCATGTAGGTGAACACGGAGTGATCAAGAAGATAAGGGAAGTCAATTTCAAGAAAGCTAAGTATTCAACAGTAATTGCTGAAAAAAGCAATGGCGAAGCGTTCGAGACTAACATAGCTAATATAATGGCTATTGGAAAAGAAAAGCCGTACATTACATTAAGTTGAGGTGAACGAGCACGTCGCAGGAATCTAAAGTGAATCCCATGAGATCCTTAAGGATAGAAAAGGTAACAGTTAATATAGGAGTAGGAGAAAGCGGTGAAAGGCTTCAAAAAGCGTATAAATTACTTGAAGAGCTAACTGGTGCAAAACCTGTTTATACTAAAGCGAAGAAAACAATAAGAGATTTTGGTATAAGGAGAGGGCAACAGATTGGAGTTAAAGTGACTTTAAGGGGAGAAAAGGCTATGAATTTTTTGAAGAGAGTTTTAGAGGCAGTGGGATATAGGATAAAGAAGGAAAGCTTTGATGATTTTGGAAACGTAAGTTTTGGAATAAGAGAGCACTTGACAATACCTGGAACGCGTTATGATCCTGACACAGGTATTTTTGGTATGGATATATGCATAACTATTACTAGGAGGGGATACAGAGTTCAGAAAAGGAGGGTGAAAAAGACGAGAATTCCTAGAAGACATAGAGTTAACAGGGAGGAAGCTATTAAGTTCCTTCAGGAAACGCTTGGAATAACGGTGATGTGATTGGGGAAATATAAACCACCTAAGATTAGAAAATACGGAAAGGGCATTCAGCAATGCCAAAGATGTGGAAGCAGGGATTCAGTTATTCAAAAGTACGGTTTGTATCTGTGTAGGCAGTGCTTTAGAGAGGTGGGCTATAGCCTAGGATTTAGAAAGTTGAGGTGATACATATGGTAGTTTATAATACATTAGCTAACGCTCTCACATCTATATATAACAACGAAGTTAGGAGGAAGGCTGAAGCAATAATATATCCAAGTTCCAATCTGGTTATCAACGTTTTAAGGGTAATGCAGAAAGAGGGTTATGTAGGAGAATTCGAGGTGATAGATGACGGTAGATGGGGTAAAATTAGGGTTCAATTAATAGGAAGAATTAACAAATGTGGCCCAATAACCCCTAGGTTGTCCATCAAATATAGGGAATTACTTAGAATGCCAGACTACGTTAGGAAGTATTTGCCATCAAAGGAGATAGGGACTTTAATCCTAACTACTCCCAAGGGAGTAATGTCACATAGAGATGCTATAAGCAATAGAATGGGAGGGATATTATTGGGTTACGTTTATTAGGTGTTATCCATGAAGTCTGTACTTGTAGAGGAGGAAATTGAAATCCCTAATGGAGTGAAAGTCAATATAGAATCAATGAGAGTAACTGTTATTGGACCTAAGGGAACATTAATAAAAGACTTCTCTTATTTAAACAATGTGAGGGTGGAAATTAAAGATAACAAGGTAATAATAACATCTTATTTTGCGGATAAGAGAACTAAGGCGTTAACTTACATGCTTGCAGGTAAAATAAGGAACATGATTCTAGGAGTAACAAAGGGGTTTAGATATTATCTTAAAATAGTTCATTCTCACTTTCCAATAAGTGTAAAGGTTCAGGGAAAAGAGGTTCTCATTCAAAATCTAATTGGTGAAAAAAACGTGAGAAGGGCGATGATAATGGGAAACACAAAAGTTAATGTGAAAGGAGAAGATATAATAGTTGAAGGAATTGATATAGAAGACGTTGGACAGACAGCAGCAAACATTGAGAATGCCTCTAAACTTAGGAAACTAGATAGAAGGGTATTCATGGACGGTATTTACATCTATAAAAGGGAGGTGATTGAATGAGGGAAACCTTGAAGAAAAGCAGAATAATGCAGTTAAAGAAGAAATACAATAAGAAAGAACCAGAGTTCAAGAGAACTATGTGGCATAGATATTGGAGAATAGAGAGAAGGAATTCTTGGAGGAAACCCAGGGGCATAGATAATAAATTAAGGAGGAAACTCAAAGGATATCCAGTTGTAGTCGAAGTTGGTTATAGAAAACCAAAGGCGATAAGGGGGCTTCATCCTTCTGGATTAATCCCAGTGGTTATAAGTAGTATTTCTGAACTTAATAAATTAAGTAAAGATAAAAATATAATATACTTGTCATCGAGGCTAGGGTTAAGGAAGAGATTAGAAATAATAAGGGAAGCAGAAAAGTTAGGTTTTAGAATAGCCAATAAAGGTGAATATGGAGTTGCAGCTTGATTTACAAAAAAGGTTGGCATCTGAAGTAACAGGAGTAGGTAAGTCAAAAATAAAGATACCAATTGAGTATGCAAAGGACGTGTCCACTGCGCTAACTAGAGAGGAAGTCAGAAAACTAATAAAGGACGGTTTAATAGTTATCAAGGAGAAAAGATCTAACTCTAGGGGTAGATGGAGAAAGAAGCATTTAAAGAGGAAATTGAAATCAGAGGGAAGAGGGAGAGGAAGTAGGAAGGGAAGTAAATATGCAAGGGCTAGGAGGAAGGAGTTGTGGGTCAATAAAGTCAGAGCCCAAAGGAGGTTTTTGTCATATCTAAGAGAAAAAGGACTAATCACTAGGAAAGTATACAGAATTTATTATAAGAAAGTCAAAGGAGGAGCCTTTAAGTCTGTTAGTTCTTTGAAACAGGATTTAATAAACAATGGTTACTTAAAGGGTGAACAATAATGGCTCATGGTCCTACTTATAAGGTTAAGTTCAGGAGAAGGAGAGAAGGTAAGACGAATTACTATAAAAGGTACGAATATGTTAAGTCGAAGCAAATTAGGTGCGTAATTAGGAAATCAAACAAATACATTTGGGTACAAATGATAAAGTTAGATCCAAGAGGAGATGTGACAATTTCCTCAGCTCATTCCTCTGAGTTAAAGAAATTCGGATATAAAGGGGATCTAAATAACATGTGTGCATCATACTTAGTAGGCCTTCTAGCGGGACTAAGAGCTAAGAAGATGGGGATTAATAAGGCAATATTAGATATAGGTGTTTATAAAAACAGAGCAGGAACTAGGTTATATTCTGTTCTGAAGGGGATTTTAGATGCAGGAATAGACATTCCTTATGACGCTGCGATGCTACCAAATGAAGACAGGACTACATGTAAACATGTTTCGGATTACGCTAAGTATTTAAAAGCTAATAATTTAGATAAGTTTAATAAAGTTTTTTCACAGTACATAAGCAGAGGATTGGATCCTGAAAATATCGTGGAGCACGTTAAAGAAGTAATTGAGAAGATAAAAGGTGAAAATAGTTGAGTGAAGGATCTACGTTCTTATCAGGAGAAAAAGTTCCTCTATTAAATATAGATGAATGGAGTCCTAGAACAAAATTGGGGAAATTAGTAAAAGAAGGGAAGATAACTTCAATTAAGGAGATATTTGATAGGAATGGAAGAATATTTGAACCAGAGATCATAGACGTTCTTTTACCAAACATGAGATATGAAATAGTTGAAATAGGAATAGTTCAAAAGCAAACTGATGCAGGGGAAAGATCAAGGTATAAAGTTATGATAGTAATGGGAAATGGAGACGGTTATGTTTCAATTGGAGTTGGCAAGGCCAAACAACTAAGGGATGCAATAAGGAAATCCATAACTGATGCTAAGCTAAGGGTTATTCCTATAAGGAGAGGATGTGGAAGCTTAGAGTGTACTTGTGGAGAACCACATAGTTTACCGTTCTCCGTTGATGGAAAAGCAGGTAGCGTCAGGATAAGATTGAAACCAGCACCAAAAGGAACTGGATTAGCTGTTGGTGGAGTGGTTAAAACTGTCTTGAGTTATGCTGGAATTAAAGATGCTTGGTCATTTAGTAGTGGAGAGACGAGAACAACATATAATCTAGCTAGGGCAGCTTATAACGCTCTTTATCAGAGCTATAGAATCACAGTTAAAACTGATTGGGCAAGGAGGTGATATAAATGAATGCACCTGAACCAAATGGTAAACCTGTAATAATAATAAGGATAAGGGGGAGAGTAGACGTTCCAAGTAAAGTGGAGTATATTGCCAAGGACGTTAGGATAGAAAGGAAATTCAATGCTTCGATATATCCATATACTCATTCATTAGCTGGTAAATTAATGATATTGAATTCCATAGCGACTTGGGGTGAAATAGATGAATACACATTATACAGATTGTTAAGCAAGAGGCTTGAAAGAGCAAAAGGCGAGAGGGCCAGTGAGGAATACCTTAAGAAAAATCTAGGGTTGACACTGAGAGATCTAGTAAGCGAAATAATGAAAGGAAGTACTCTAAGTAAGTATAAAGAGCATTTATTGCCTTATCTAAGGCTCCACCCTCCTAGCGGTGGATTTAAAGGTAAAATAAATTCCCCTTATTCTAATGGAGGAGAACTAGGTTACAGGGGGGAAAAAATAAAAGAGTTAGTAATGAAAATGATGTGAGGTTATTATTTATGGTTGTAAGATCTAAAAAGAAAACTAGAAAACTTAGAGGCTCAAGAACGATGGGATGGGGAAGGGTAGGACAACATAGGGACAGGGGGTCTCAGGGTGGAAGAGCGGTAGGGCAACACAAGGAGAAATGGTCTTGGACAGTTAAATATGGTAAATTATGGTATGGAAAACACGGATTTGTAAATCCGACTAAGAAGGAAATACCAACAATAAATGTTGGTGAGTTAGAAAAAATAATAGACAAAGCAGAAAGAAAAGATGGGAAGTATTATTTAGATTTATCGTCATTAGGAATACAAAAGCTACTAGGGAAAGGAGACTTATATTACAGTGTCATAATTAAAGTAAATCGCGCTACTAAGAAAGCTATTGAAAAGGTGAAGAGAAAAGGAGGAGAGGTTATATTAGCTACTAGTGAATAAATTAGTTGGTAAATATGCCATCATTTGTTGATTTCTTCGCCACTATTGGTAATTATTTACCTGGAGTAGCAAAACCTTTAAGAAAACTGACATTGGGAGAGAAACTAATATGGACTGCAGTAGCAGCTCTTATATTTTTAATCATGACATCTACTCCATTATATGGTGTTATAGCAACTAGTACTCAGAATCTACTATTACAACAGATAATTTTTGCCTCAACTAATGGAACATTAGCACAATTAGGAGTAGGACCAATTATAACTTCAGGTTTAATTATGCAAATACTTGTAGGATCTAAAATAATAGAATTAGATTTGACTAGTCCTGAAGATAAGAAGAAATTCACTACAGCTCAAAAGGGTCTAACTTTAATATTTATAGTTGTCGAATCATCACTTTATGGTTATAGCTTAGCAATAAATTCTGCTAACGTTTTAATTTACACCATTATCATAGCATCACAATTAATAGTATCAACTTACATTATTCTACTGCTAGACGAGTTAATACAGAAGGGCTGGGGTTTAGGAAGCGGCGTTAGCTTATTTATATTAGCTGGAGTAGCTAAAATAATGTTTTGGGACATGTTTGGAATAGCCAGTGTTAGCTCCCAATCTTTACCTGTAGGTTTCATCCCTAGTATCATAGGGGCAATTCTTTCAAATAATCAAACAATTATTAGTCACATAATAATTAATAGTAACCCAGGTTATAGGCCAGATCTAATAGGTTTTATTTCCACTATTGTCTTAATATTTTTATTAATTTATCTACTTACTATTAAAATTGAAATACCAATCACAAGCCAACAATTGAGGGGAATAAGGAGAACTATACCTTTAAACTTCCTGTATGTTAGTAGTATACCAGTAATATTCGTAAGCATAGTTGTAGCAGACATTTCCCTATTCACTAATTTGATTGGCAGAATCTCTTCAGGTGCTCAGGAAATTTTATCTAGCATACTTAACTATCTGGTCTTCCCTCCCCCAGGTTATTCATCGTCTTCCCCATATGGTGTAATGTCCGTTTACCTTTATCCTGTTCAGGCAACAGTCTTCACTTTGGTTTTTATATTACTCAGTGTCTTGTTCGGTCTATTGTGGATTCAGGTTTCTGGTTTAGATCCAGCAACTCAGGCTGAGAACCTAGTGAGATCAGGCATTGAAGTGCCCGGGATGAGAAAGAGTCCTAGGGTTTTAGAAGCGATATTAGCAAAATATATACATCCATTAACTGTATTAAGCTCATTAATTGTAGGCATATTGGCAGCTGTAGCAACCCTCTTAGGTTCCTACGGTACTGGCACGGGAATATTACTAGCAATAACTATAGCCCAGCAATATTATAGCTTAATAGCGTACGAAAGGACATTGGAAATGTATCCACTATTAAAGAGAGTGCTGGGTGAGGAGTGATGAAAATAGCAATATTAACTGGGATTCCAGGTGTAGGAAAAACAACGATACTTGAAAAAATAAAATCATTATCAAGGGACAGAGGTTACAGGATTGAGATAGTGAACTTTGGTGATTACATGTTAAAGGAGGCAATATCTAGAGGTTTAGTAAAGGATAGAGATGAAATAAGAAAACTAACCCTTAGAACGCAACAAGAGCTTCAGTCACTTGCATCTAAGAGTATAGTGAATAGGGCTAATGAACTAGAGAATTACGACTCAATAATTGTTGACACTCACTCAGTAGTTATGACACCTACAGGTTATTGGCCTGGCTTACCTAAGCATGTTATTGAGATTTTGAGACCCCATGTAATATTTTTAATAGAAGCCAGTCCTAATGAAATAATCTCAAGACAACAAAGGGATAATACTAGGAGGAGACAGGACTACTCATCATTGGAGGTTGTGAGGGAAGTTATGGAATTTGCTAGAAGCTTTGCAGTAGCTTCAGCAACTCTAGTTGGTGCCTCAGTAAAGATAATTTTGAATAGGGAAGGTCAGGCTGAGCAGGCATCTTTAGAAGTGTTAAAAGTTCTAGAGGCAATAGGATGAACCTAACAGATTTACTACCTATATTGTTGGGATTCATATGTAATATATCCATATATTATTTAAATAATTCATTAGAAAGAAAAATGAAAGTAAGCGAAAGCCTAAATATCATCAGGCAAATAGATAAAGCAATATCATCTAAATCAGAGGGAAAGAGAAAGGAGAAAATTATGAGGAAGAAAAATCCGTTAATAAAACAGGCAAGAGGAAGGATAGTCAAGTATAATACTATCAGGCTATCAATTTTAATGTCAATTTATATGCTATGTTTAGTTGTTGTATTAACGTACGAAACTACTCTCCCATTCCCTCTCTATATACCTGGTATTACGTCATTATATGATGGGACCCCTATGATAAGTTCTCTTATATATTTCCTCCTATCGTTTATTGCCTCTGCTCCTATATCACTTAAGCAAAAAATGTGATTATGTAATATTTTATAAATTAATATAGAGAAGCTATGCTTTTAACTTTTGAGAGCTGTTAATAGATTTTAAATTATGTAAATTAGTGTTTATGGAGTAATAGTTATGTCCGAAGTGGAGCAGTGCTATTTTAGCTAATCTAGTACCTAAAGATATCGCTTAGTAGAAATTGAATTATGGTATCTACAACTTCACAAACACTTATAATATTCCGAACAATAATAGGGTGAGCTAGGATGTCCGAAGGTTTAAAGAAACTGGCTATGAAAAGATATGAATTACCTCCCCTACCTTATAAAACAGATGCACTTGAACCATATATAAGTAAAGACATTCTTGAAGTCCATTATGGTGGGCATCACAAGGGCTACGTTAATGGGGCTAATTCCACTGTTGAAAGGATTGAGAAAATACTTAAAGGTGAAGTAACAGGCTATGATATGCAGGGAATAATAAGGAGTTTGGTCTTCAATATAAACGGACACAAACTGCATTCTATTTATTGGGAAAACATGGCGCCACCAGGAAAAGGAGGAGGAAAACCAGGAGGGGCTTTAGCAGATCTCCTAGAAAAACAATATGGAAGTTTTGAGAACTTCAAGAAGATATTTAATGAGGCGATGAGATCATTGCCTGGATCAGGTTGGGCAGTTCTCTACTATGATACTGAGAATGGGAACCTAACCTTTACTACATTTGAAAACCACTTCATGAATCACATAGCAGAGCTTCCAATAATATTAATAGTAGATGAGTTCGAACATGCTTATTATTTGCAATACAAGAATAATAGGAACAACTATTTAGAAGCGTGGTGGAATATAGTAAATTGGGATGATGCAGATAGGAGATTAAGAAAATACTTGAAGTAATCATCTTTTTTTGTTATCTCTAGAAAGATATTTGCTCTTAATATACTGAATTATTTCTGGGATGTTTATACTCATTGGGCAAACCTCCTTACATCCGCCAGAATGAGTACAAAGGAGAGACTTCTCACCTATGGAGTCTAGTCCATAGATTATCGCACTCCACATTATTCCCATAGGGCCATTATAGGGCGGTACTCCCCAACTTGGACCAATTGCTTTATAAACAGGGCAATGTAGGAAGCACCTTCCACATCTAATGCAAAGTAACGCCTCTCTTAATATTGGGTCTTTAGAGGCCTCCCTTCTCCCATTATCAACTAGGATTAAATTAAATTGTTTAGGACCATGTGCAGGCGTTACTCTTTTCATTTCTATATCTCCAGTAGAGCTTGGACCTGAAGTTAGGTTGACATAGGTTGGAGGATACAAACCTGCAAAAGCAGCTTGAACCATTGCCTCATAAAACGCATATTTAAGTGTTGGAACTATTTTGTCTACTCCTGTTATAGATATGTGAATTGGAGGAACAACTGATGACATCCTTATGTTACCCTCATTCTCAACAAGTATTATTGATCCAGTATCAGCAGCCACTGCGTTAGCACCAGTTATCCCAACATCCGCTGTCAAGAACTTCTGTCTGAGAAATTCCCTAACTGCCATTACTAGTTCTTCATGTGTAGAATCTTGGTTTAGCTTATCATTTACCTTTTCCTTTAGGAGTTTGGAAACAACCTCTTTAGTCATGTGAATTGCTGGAGCTATAATGTGAGCTGGTGGTTCATTTGATAATTGGATAAGGAATTCCCCTAAATCTGTTTCCCAGACTTCATTTCCTATCTCCGTGAGAAACTTCCTAAGACCAACTTCATATGCAACCATCGATTTTCCCATCACTATTCTCTTCCCATTTCCTATTATATCATGAGCTATTTTCCTAGCCTCTTCAGCGTTCTTTGCCTCGTAAGCGTTCCCTCCGATTCTTTTAACGGATCTCAAAGTAAGATCTATGTAATAATCTAAATTACTTAGAACTTCTTCTTTGGCTTTTCTAAGCTCCTTAGCAATATCTAACACATATTTATGGTTTGTAAGAACTTCCTTAACCTTTCCAACGTTGTTGTTAATTGTCCTCTCAATGGCAATATCCCAACTCATAATATAAATTCCTTGACGAAGTTTTTAAATACTAATAAAGATACAGAGAAATATCTTTTAATCAAAAAGGAATAGTTCCTATAAAGGTAACTAAAGTTATTATGAGAAAAATTAAATATTAATGGAATTAACTTATATTATATGAGTAATATTGTAGTGAAATGTCCAGGGAAATTTATTGTGAAAAACAGAGATAAAAATATCAACTTCATTAAGGAAGAAGAACTCATTGAAATTTTTAAGGGAGGAGATTTAAAAATTGTATATCGAGGAATACCAAAGGGATATCAAGAACATGCTATGATGGAGTTTTTAAATCAACTAGTAAAAGGAACTATTAATTTAAGTGAGGAGGAACTAAGACTATCTAAAGGATTTAATGGTAATGTAAAGCTTTTTGTCTCTAATACGTGCACTAAATGTCCAATTATAGCTCTTTATCTATATCAAATAATCATCTACTCAAAAGGGTATTTAGAGGTAGTTAGCATTGAAGATAATCCATTGGTTGTTGAGCAGTATAATATAAAAGCAGTTCCTAGAATTTTGATAGGTCAAAAATTAGAAATCCCCCCATTTCATAATAGGTTACTTCTCATCAACATTTTACGTAGGTCACAGAAAAGTTTGGAAAATTCTTAATAGATCAAATACGTTTATTAATGGTATTTAATATCTTTGGTAACTAAAAACTGAGAACCTCTCTTAAAGGCTAATTCGAGCATTCACGTTAAATAAAAACGATGATTAAAGTATGTAAAATGTAAAGTTTATTGAAAACGTTTGGTAACTACTTCACTTCTAAACAGTATTAGATTCCTATAAATTAAATGAGAACTTCCTGCTCCATTAATGAACTCTCATTGGATTTTATATAAAATATGTTCAAAAGGAAAGGAAAACTTCCCCTTTCAAGGCTGGATAGCTCCTTTGTTGAAGATTTATATATATCCTCATGAAATAATAAATCAATGAAGGTTGCTGAATGGATTAGCTTCGCTAAGGCACTCTGCCTAAAGAAATCTTTGCTAAAATACTCATCTAATCTAACCAAAGGCTCGTGTAAGATTACAGCAGTAGACACTGATAGTTATGTGAAATGTAAGTCACCCTTAGAGTCAGCGCAGCTACCCACTCTACTTCTCTCTGGGGAAAGCTGGAGCAAGGAGACAGGAAGTTCCTCCTTCAGGAGTGTAGCTTACTTTGGTAGACTATATATTACGTGGAGAAGGGAAGGCAATGTCAAATGCATACGAAGATAGGATTGAAAATTCCATAATTGAAACAATCTCAAGGTTGGCCATTAGGGCCAGGTCTTGCTCTTCTCTTAATATAAACCCACTGATAAAATTTAACGATACTGAAAAATCTAAGAAGTTATGGAAGGAATTCTTCAAGAAGGAAGAAATAAAATATATTGCAATTGACTCTTCTTCGAGTATAAGCGAAAGATCTGGCATTGTAATTATTAATATCTACGGCGTGACTTATACTGGGGCAGCTAGTTTAATTAATAATGTAGAGTGGGAAGAACCGAGAAAAACTAGTTCCGTTAACGCATCTATAACTATAACCCTTGAAGAGGACTTAATTTCCAATATTTCACCTGATTTGGAGTTTGGCTTAAACGAATTAACAAGTTCCTTAATGAGATTAACGGAATATAAGCTGGCTTTAGACTTCGTTAGGACTAACGAAGTCTCATTAATACTTCTAGACAGAAGTCTATCGTACGATATAATGAAGACAATCACGTCTTCCTCTAAGATATCAGAGGAAGAAGAGGGGGATACCACTATAATAGGGATTTCGACTCCCTTTGGTAGATTAACAAAGAGAGACGTGGAATATGCCCTCTTTAATGTTTCCTCTAAGGAATTAGAAATACCTTCTCGTAGATTCGAGAAATTCTACTCATATCATAAGGCATTAAATGGGGAAATCATTGAAAAGGACGAATTCCTTAGGGGAAATAATAAGGAGGAAATAGTAAATATGAGGAGGAGATTAATATGGGTTGCTAACCAGATAATGAGTAACATAAATTCTAATAATCCCATGAGACTTAGGGATAGAATATTAAATTCAAGGCACTTTGATTTAGCGTCACTTCAGGCAATACAAGAGTTAATTAGGACTAGTTGGAATAAGAGGATATTAGCTATATCTATATCCAAGGACATAGGTTCAAGTGAGATCTCAAATGTCCTTTCACAAACATTGGGCGTTAGGATGCCTAAGGGAGCAGATAGGACTACTTTGTATTTTTATTCTCTTTATAACAACTTGAGTACTCCTTGGAGTACTGTAGAATATGATTCAGCGTTTAAAGCCGCAAAAAATGAAAACGGTAAAATAGTTATAAAAGAAGCCCCAATTCCTGAGAGGCTATTAGTTAAATCGTACTTTCAATTATGGGCTTCTAATGAAGCGAGATCTCATGTTATGTCATATGAAAGGTTGGCCTATCCAGAGTTTGACAGAGCTAATCCGAATGTAGGAAACTTAATACTATATAATGATAAAAGTTCTCCTATCCAAGATCTTGTAATCTATATCTTATCATCAATGGGTAGGGAAGTGATACAGGAAGCCCTTGGTCATAACTACCCTCTTTTCCTAGCAGATAAAGAAGCAAAGAGAAATCTGGAGGAATTAAATAGGCATGCTGAGTCCCTCGTTAAATATTATGCAACAAAGCTTAACTTAAATTTCGAGATGTACTACTTATCTAAATTTAGGGATCTAAGATTTAATTGGGAGAGGAGGAGACGTGAATAAGTGGTTAGATGATTATAATGGAAAATTTCAAGGAAGAGTGAGGCAAATATTGAGCTTTGAGAAGGTGAAACAGGGAATGCCTGTAGCTTTTCGAAGGATAATTGTGGAGGTATCATATAATACGGAGATAGCCTCTAAGCTGGGAATAGGTCAATTATTAGCAGTTGAGACGTTACAGGACGTCACAGGTAAAAGGTTAGCAATATATGAGGTTAATGATATTATTCCCTATCATTATGCTTCTATTAGTATAAGTAGAGAAGATCCTCCTAAGCAGAGAATGGAGCTCATGGATTTGATTAACAAGGAATGGAAGTCCGATGCATCGAGGAATTCATGGATAGAGGTAACTGCATCAGATACCAATTACTTAATGGAGATTAGTGGAGAGTCGATAAATTTCAGAAGAGCTTACACATCTCCATTGCCATCATCTCCTGTTTATCCTTTATCTAAGCAGGCTGTTAAGCTCTTTGTATCAAAAGAAGACGAATATTCTTCACCAATTGGAAATCTGATGCAACCATATGAAGACGTGGAGATAGTAGTGGATTTAGAGAGGATGATACATTATCATACTGGAGTCTTTGCGTTTACTGGAAGTGGAAAATCCAACCTCACCTCCTTGATTATAAGGAAAGCTATTAAAGCAATAAAAGATTTAAAGGTCGTTATATTTGACGTAGCCTCAGAGTATTTCTCAAATCTAGCTGACATTGTTTACAGCAACTCAATAATATACATTAAAGAGCCAATAATAGGTGAATCCATTGATGAAAAGGCGGAGGATTTTTTAAGAAAGCAAGTGATTCCTCCAAGCTTGGAAAGTGTTAAGGATAAAATGGGAGAGATAGTAAAATCATTAATAATAAATGACAAGATAAAATACTTTAAACCGGAATACGACGAAACCGAATATATTTCAAGTTACTCATCATTAATAGAACAATTAACGGAGATTGGCAACGATTCAAGGAGTAAGCAGAATAGATATTTGGCTTCAGCAATAATAAACATGTTATATTCCTATATGAGTAAAAAGGGCATAGGGGAGGAAGAAATAATAGATGACAAGATAAAGCCCTTTCTAGAGGAAGTTAAGGCTGAAATCGAGAAGATGAAGTTAGGCTATAATAATGCGGTTGTCAACCTGATAAATTCCCTTAACTATTACGTTGAAAGCTCAAAAGATAAGGGAAAAAGGGAATATGAAAAGATATCTGATATAATAAGGGAGGTTATGGAGGGCAATAGCAGGATTTTCATTTTTCAATCCAGTTCGATTGAGGACCTCAGGAAAACAGCTAGTAAGTTTATTGAAAGCTGTATGAGATATAGGAAGAGAAGCTTTTCCTTGAAACCAAAGATACTGATGGTATTTGATGAGGCCCAGGAATTCATACCATCAAAGAATACTGAAGAGGATTATACAGCTCAATCCAATAGGGCAGTGGAGTTCTTGTTAAGGCATGGTAGGAAATATAATTTGCATGCATGGATAAGCAGTCAAAGGTTGGCTTACTTGAACACTAATGCCCTTCAGCAGCTCCATACATATTTCGTAAGCATAATGCCTAGACCTTATGACAGACAATTAATAGGAGATACTTTTGCAATAGACGATGCATTTCTTGAAAGGACAATGACTTTCTCAAACGGTGATTGGTTGTTGGTGAGCTTCAAGGCTACTAATAACCAAAACGTCCCTGTGTTCTTTCATGCATATAACAACGAGCTAGAAGTAATTGAGGGGCTTGAGAGGATAACAAGCAAAAACTACTACATAAAGGGAGAAAGGTAATACCTTAGCGGCAGTGGGACACTGTTTATATTACCATAAAACTTGAAGTAAGTGAAGAGACCGTAATCTGAAAGTATTTCTTTTCCCTCATCGGTCATCATAAATATGATTATTTGCTCCGCTTGATTAATATTAACCGCTGTGGAGGGAATGGTTACTGCTACTTGTATCAAATCTCCTTGTATTGTAACATTTGAGCTTGTTACATATTTAACTTGCTTGTAATAATTTACATATTCAGGATCTCCAAAGTTTAACTGAGGTGGTAATAAAATATAGGAAAAACCATGGGATTTTGCATCATAAGAATATGTAAAAAGCACATCAACATAACCTGATGTCAGTTGAGGATATAAAGAAGGAGCATTCTGTCCTAAAACATAAGATTTTGTAACATTGAATAGTTTGTAGACGTAATAACTCTGGTTATTATAAAAGATCATACCTGCAAGCTCCAACACCATTAATCCTCTATAGCCTTCAGGATCCAAGTTGGGATCCCCGAAACCAACCTTTACTTTACCTGATACTAGGTAATCAAAGAGATCCTTCCACATAGAAAAATTTTTCTGAGCTAATTGGGCAATATTTATTAAATGTTTGACTTCAGGAGGAGTGTTATTTTGATTGTAAGCTAAAACCATAGGAGCAGTGCCTATAATTAAGTACCAATATGCCCTATTTGCTCGAATTAATATGTTCTTGATAGTAGTGTAGTCAACAGTAAGATACAGATCTGAACTCATGTTTAGCTGAGATATCCTTTGGGCAAGTAAGACAGATCCTCCAGATACAACAGTATAATTAAAGGGAAAGAAGTTTTTAATATTATTGAAAAATGGAGCAAAAGTTGCAGCAGTATATACGATAGTTTGTTGAGGCTGAACTATTTGATTATTCTTATTACTGAGGAGACCATTAATAAAATACCCAGAGGAAAAGCCTATTATGAAAGATATAATTATGAAGATAATTATGAAATACTTATTCATATTTCCTTTATCACCTCATGTATATACTATCAATATACCCTAATAAAATTTTATTTAATATATGGTATATTATTTCATATTATTTATCTATTTTAAGTAGCTTGTCCTCTGCAACAACTAGGAACTCTGTTTTATTAAATAAAAACTACTATGTATAGAAAACTCTAATGTATTTAGTTTAAAGAAAATTAAATTATAGTAATAATTATAAAATAATAAGAACCTAACAGTAAGTAAACGAATCCACTATAAGGGCTAAATATTGACGTTGATAGTAGTTTCAGATAAGCTGTTAAGTTTAGTCATTTAATATATAGTGGGCTTAGGCTATACTATGTTTACAATCTTTATTCTAATATCATCATGTAGAAGGGGAAACTGCTAGAACTTGAGGAGTAATATAGAGGGTTTAATGAGGCTCTCCATGCTTAAGGCATTCCCTAAACTGGGGGGATGGAAGTGAGGAGGTGAATGCAAAATCATGAAACCTCAATGAAGGTTCGACCCTTATTTGTTATCTCCCAGTAAATCTATTGATGCTATTCTCTCTTTAGTAACCTGGAAAAGAGATGATGTCTTCTCCTTCCCATTGAAACTCGACCCAATGACGTTTACCATAAGGAGATATGTTAGAGCTGAGTCTTTTTTCCATAACTGAAATGTTTTACATTAATTTACCCTAAAATTCCCTATGATCTAAGCAATGTGAACGCAAAAGGGGAAAGCAGAGGTGTGAGACTAATGCCGTTTTGCTTGGAGGAGTTTCAAGGCCTACACGTGATTTAGAGCGTTGCTAAGGGCTAAGCCTTAGCTGATCATTAGTGAGAATAAAAAATGATCGGAATGAAGGTGTGAGAACAAAAGATCTACTAGAGGCATTGTAAACAGAATAAATGGTTAGAATAATGATCCATAGAAGTGAAAATTTAACTAAACTATATTCAATGATTAATTAAATACTTCTAGAGATACTTAAAGAATTAGCATTTTCTCATAGATCTCTATGATTAATTATGAAAGTAAGACGTATTAATTCCTATTTGACGACTCTAGGGATGTGTTTACCCGTGGCGTTAATTCGTCCTACTTTTAATTCTAGACACTTTAAGAGCACCTCTGGTTACATTCACCTTAAACTCATTGAGGATAGTATGGGAAAAGCCTTTACTCCCCCCATTTGCTTTCTCACTCTCAAAACCTCGAGCAGAGCATTCATCTTTTTTAGTAGGGAGGTCATTAATGGAAATTTGAGGTTAAACTAATATAAACATAAACCACGTCAAGAATATGTTTAGAAGTAATAATGTTTAAAAGTCATGCAAAAGCGTTACAGTCTAAAAGTGTATTTTAATATTAATAAAAGCTATTCTCTTTACACATCTAATTAGGATATGGTAATCGAAGAAGCAAGGCCATAGTTTAGAAGAGCTAAGAGAGTTAAACAGGAACTAATTAGTTTGAAATTAATAGATGTTATTTATTTCATATATTTCATCTTCCTTATAAGTTACCATAGCTTTAAATTCCTTCCCTTTTTTCACGAAGTTCTTATTTACGTTTATCTTCCAAGGTTCAACATAGTAAATCTTATCATCTATTTGGACTCCAATGACTTCCTGGTTTAACTTTATCACCTTAACTTTCTTTACTATTGCCTTATATTGTTTTCCATTTATATATTTAATTTCCCAACATTCTTCATTTACCTTATTTTCCGTCTTAACTAATTCTTTAGTAATATCACTAATTTTTACTTTCTTAATATTTATATTTATATTTGTAAATTCTAAGAAGTGAAACGATTTCCTATTAACTACTTTTACCTCATCGTATAGATCTACAGATAGAGATAAGCTTTCAGGTGTGGGTAATTTATTGTAGGAAATTACATTTTCCTCAACTACTTCTTCCTTTAAATTTCTATCTGGGCATTCTAGGAGTTTCAATTCCTCATATTCCTTTGAGGAATACAAGGAAAAGGGGACTAGTGGATTTCCAGAAACATATTTTGTTATGACCTCCTTTGCTTCGTTTACATTTTCATAGTATGCAAGACTAAGGGCCTTATTAAGTACTTCAAGGGTATTTTTGTATGAATGAGCTAGAATAGAATTATTTGTTCTATCTCTAGTTGAAATTTTATGTATTAATGAATTTATTAATTTTACTGCTTTCTGTGAACACCTATCAATCTCTTCTCTCATCTCTTTGAATTCTGGCACCTCCTCATCTAATACAAACGCACTCTCAATCTCCAACATACTCATTATACTTTTCAATTCTTCTTCAGTGAGATTTATTGGAGTCTCTATAGCTAGTAATTCATTGTAATTCCTAAATATATTATACTTATTACCTTTAAACGTTGCTCTAGGAAAGAGGAATACTGTTAATTTTAGATTACCTTGAAATCTATTAATTTCTTTTAAGGTTCCTATTACTATGCGTTTATTCTCCATTAGATTGTAATTCCTGCTTTCTAAGGTACTTATTACTTTGCTACATATGTTGGAATTATTTAATATATATTCCCTTACTTTATTTCCTAAATCTTTCTTCGGAATTACTATGGCCATTCTTCCTTCTCCATAGTTTACAAAAGACTGAGCAAATTCAAGCAAAGCTCTTAATACATGAAACGTTATTACTAAGTACCTGAGCTTTTTCTCATTCATCTAAGTTAATCATATTTTAGCGGTATATATTTTCAATGGCTTGCTAAGAGCTAGTTGAACAAAGAGATAGCGGGCATAATTGCTTGCAGTCTAAGGCGGAGAGTAAGAACTGAGAGTTAAATGAAAACTGGCGAGATCACAATGAAATTCCTATATTAACTATCTATTAAAATATTGGAGACCAAAGCAAGGTAAATCTTATTATCTTATCATATATTTTTAAGTCATGAAAATATATTCCCCTTCTTTTAAAGAAGGCGAAGTAATTCCCAAGAAATACACATGTGATGGAGAAGATATATCTCCTCCATTATTTTTTTCTGACATTCCGGAGGGATCTAAATATTTGGTCTTAATAGTTGAAGATCCAGATGCACCTGGAGGAACATTTATTCATTGGCTACTTTATGATATCCCAATAAAGATAACTTCACTTCCAGAGGGAATTCCAAAGGAGGCTAGAGTAAAGGATATAGGATTTCAAGGAATTAATGACTTTGAAGAAATTGGTTATAATGGTCCATGCCCACCAGTTACTCATAAACCACATAGATATTACTTTAATTTGTACGCAATTAAGGAGCAAACTGGCTTGAAGGAAGGGGCTAAAGTTAGGGAATTAATGAGAAAAATTCAAGGAAAAACGATGGAAAAAGCATCATATATGGGAATATATGGTAGGAGAAGGTAATGAATAATAGGGATAATTTAACTGATGAGGGAAAAGATTTAAAAAAGATATATGGAAAGGCATACATAGATGGAAAGCTTATTGAGGCTTGCATCGAGTTTGACGAAATTATAAGGAACATAACCAAGGAATGTAAAGGAAAGTTTCATAAGGTAGAGGGAATAATTTTACCTTCGACTCTTGATGTTCATGTACATTTTAGAGGCTTAAATCAAAAATACAAAGAGACACCTTTAACTGGTTCAATGGAGGCTGTAGCTGGAGGTATTACTGCAATAATTGACATGCCTAATACTGACCCAAAATGTAATAGGATTGAAATTATAATGGAGAAGTTAGGTGAGCTGAAGGATTCCTATGTTGACTACTCTATGTGGGCAGGAGTTCCGGATATGAAAGAGGAAATAGATAGAATTGAGAGACTCAATTTACCTGGTTTCAAAGTTTACCCGGAAGACTTAGAGAAAGCTGAGCAAATCATGAAATTAAAAGGGAAAGTTATATTACATCCGGAAATGCCAAATTCTATCAATATGCCTAGAAAGCTTAGGGACATCCATCTCGAGCTTTCTGCAATTAGGTATATATCCAATTTGCATCGTAATGTCCACGTTACTCATATAACTAATTACTACAGTTTGATTCTGTCTAGGGACTATGGATTTACAACGGATGTTCCTCCTCATTACTTTATCTTAGAGGAAAGAAATTGTCTAACTAAAGTTAACCCTCCTTTAAGGGATAAAATGGAGAAATATAACTTAATTAAGGCCCTTTATGAAGTAGACTTAATTTCTAGTGATCATGCCCCCCATTCTCCTCAGGAAAAGAATTACAATTATTTAATTTGCCCTCCAGGAATAGCAAACGTATCCTTTACATTGCCATTCCTTATGACTTTGTTTCATAGGAACATAATTAGTTTAGAAAGGGTCGTTGAACTAATATCTAGGAACCCTTGGAGATTAATAGGAAAGGAAATGGAAATTAAGGTAAATAAAAGAGCCAATTTATCAATTGTTAGAAAGAGGCAGTGGAAATATAAGTTAAGGTATTCAAAAGCAGTTTCTTCGCCATTAGATGGATATCCTTTAGAGTATGAGGTAGAAATGACAATAGTTGGTGGGGCAATCGCTTACAGTGAAGGGGAAATTATTGAGAGGAATGCTGTATTCATAAATTATTGAGTTATGTAAGTTGAGGATGTTAAAACCCCCTCATTAGAGAGATTAAGGATGTAGATAGTGATGTAATTCTGTGGTTTTAAGTTCTCATTTATTGTTAAGTTGTAAAAAGCTAGAACGCTCTCCTGAGGGTTAATTGTAAGCGAGTTGTTTATTAGGAGTGCATTATATTTATTTCCATTAATAATAATTGCTATGTTGTGGGGGACAACAAAGAGAGTATTACCTTTATTTATTATGCTAATCAATAGAATTCTCTTAGTGATACTGTAACTTGAGTAATTTACTGTAATATAAGCGGAAGTAGCCACATCACTTAACTTCGAGTAGATTAGGGAAATTACAATTAAAGAAGCTATTACACCTCCAACTATTAATATAAGTAGTGTTACTCCACTAACCAAGGAGGAATATTTTCGTACCATGGGTTCATTCACATTATATCTTAATAAGTTTTTTTAATTACATTCTTTAATCCGCTTTTATACTTTCATTAAAAGGTAGAAGAGAAATCAAGAAGATGAGCAGAAATTTTCATATTGTGCATAACTTCAACTATATAACTTCTTCTTTGATCATAGATCCAAAACTTACTTCAAACGAATCTTCTTAAGGGTAATGGAAAAAATCACTGGTTTATCGTGGAAAGGCTAAAGCTTTAATAGCGTTTTACTAGTTTTCAGCTAAACAGCTTTTATGAAAAGAACAATTAATCTCCTTCCTAATGCAATTTAAGTGTTTATTTTTATAATAATGCATGGAGAATTTTAAGAGATTAGATCAATTCATTTTACCATCATACGATGGAAATTCAATAGTGAATCTATCTAATTCTTTGCTCAATCATTTCGGGATAGATGAAGTAAATCCTCCTTTGAGGAAAAATCTGGAATTAAATAGCAAAATAGTGTTAATTGTAATTGATGGTCTAGGAATGAACGTATTAAAAAATACATTAAGCAGTTTCACGAATTTATTTGAATTGAAAATTGATAGTCTGACCTCAACATTTCCTTCAACTACTTCAACAGCCATTACTTCCTTATTAACTGGGAAGGAACCTGGTGAGCATGGTATAATTGGGTACATAAGCTACATTAAGGAATTAGGGGGATTAACAAACATACTGAGATATTCACATCCCTTATCCGGAGAAAGAGACATGTTTAAGGAATTCCTAGATCTTGCTCAAATTGCTAAGGGCGAGAGCATAATCAAGAAAGTGAAAGATAAGGGATTTAAAACGAAAATAATTATACCAAAGGAAATTGCCAATTCCGCACTCTCTAGGCTAACTCATGGAGGCTCAGAGGCATATGAGTATATAAATCATTGGGATGCCATAATATCATTGAAGAAGGCTGTAGAAAATAACTCTGATTTAGTATATGCATATTTCCCTCAGGTGGATACTCTCAGTCATGTTTATGGTTATAGGTCAGAGGAAACTTACATAGCTCTCCGAGACTTACTTTCGCTAATGAATCACTATATTGGACTTCTAAGGGGAAAAGCGAGCTTTATTATAACTGCTGATCATGGTCATATTGAAGTGGGAAAAGTTCATAAAGTACTCGATGATAAGGAACTAATGTCTATCCTTTCCCTACCTCCTTTTGGTGATAGCAGGGCAATATTTCTTAAATCAGAAAGCGATATTAGATCATATTTCTCTGAAAAATATAGTAATTTTAAGGTCTTTACTAAAGAAGAAGCTTTAAAACTAAGTATTTTCGGTAAATTAGATAAAGATTTCATAGATAGGATTGGTGACTACATTGCGATACCTTTTGATAATTCTGTCATGATTTATCCATTTAAGAAAAAAGAGGATTTCATGCTTAAAGGACAACACGGCGGTCTGTTAGAAGAGGAGATGGTAGTTCCGCTAATAATCTATTAGTTTTTTAATATAATAACGGAATACTCCTTTCTGAACCCTTATTGAGTTCTGATAAATCTATATTAAATGTATAATGTACTCTATTGAATTGCTGCCTGAACGCAATAACTCTCCTCTTTACCTCCTCTACGTCTTTTCCGTCTATTAATACTTCCCTGAAGAATTTAGCTATCTCAATCATTTCCCCTTCTTTCATACCTAACCTAGTTATCTCTTGCGTTCCTATTCTAATTCCACTAGGATTAGACACCGCATCAGGAGGATCCTTAGGTAATAAATTCTTATTCACTATAATATTAGCCTTCTCAAGTCTTTCTGCAACGCTTGCACCTCCTCCAACCTTACTAACATCTACAGCTATCTGATGACTTTTAGTAAACCCTAAGTGCTCACCTATAACGTTAAACCCTTGTTCCCTTAAGCTCTCCGCTAAAGTCCTAGAGTTCCTAATTATTTGATCTGCATAAGCTTCTCCGAATTCCTTCATTTCTAAAGCAGTTACTGCTAAAGAAGGTAACCTGTGAAGGTGATGGTTGCTAATAAACCACGGGAATATGGTTTTGCTAATGTTCTTAAATAATTCCTCATTAGAACTAGCTATTAAACCTCCTTGTGGTCCTGGGAATGTTTTATGAGTTGAAGCAGTAAGGACATCTGCTCCCTCCTTTAATGCGTTATGCCATTTATTTCCTACTATCAAACCTAATACATGTGCTGCATCGTAAACAAGCTTTCCTCCAACTGCCTTTACATGCGGAGAAAGTTCTTTAGCAGGATGTGGAAACAAATATAAACTACCCCCTAACACAACTAACTTAGGTTTAATCTCATATATCATTTTCACTGCCTTATCAATGTCCACATTAATGTTTTCGTCATCATAGGGCATATAAATATGTTCTATTCCTAGAGCCCCTAAAGTTCCAAACTTTGTGTGGCTTACATGTGATCCAGCTTGGACAGGGGCTATTAAAGCCTTATCTCCAGGTTGCGCTATTACCCTAAAAGATGCTGCGTTAGCTATTGTTCCACTTATTGCCCTTATATCTACCATCTGAGTGCCAAGGAGTTCTCCCAATATATTTGTACATAATATTTCAACTTCATCAATGTATCTAGTTCCTTGGTAATATCTCTTTTTAGGCTTTCCTTCAGCATACCTGAACATCATATCATTCACGTAAAGGGCCTCCGCCAATGGACTCATTATGTTTTCACTGGCTATCATATTAAGGGTATTAAACCCTCTCCATCTGTTATGACTTCTAGTAATCTCTATTATTTCCATAACTTTCGATAACGAATCCATGGTTTCTATTTCCACTTGATAATTTATAAAGGTTGGGTGTTTAAATTTTAAGTCCCGTAGATATTTATTATCATATAGGATCTCTGTTTTTGTTTACTTACTATATACATCAAGCCAAAGGATACTCTAATTAGTCCTCCAACTTGTCTTCATGGATTAACCTCTATATATAGCATTTTTTCTTTAAAAACTATACCTTTAATAAAAATTATAAATTATTAAAATTTCATGATAAATATCGTAATGCTGATAGACTAGATTTGAATTGCCGTTGTCAACAGTTTCCTACAAGCTATGAAGTTTAGTTATTTGATATCATTTAACATCCCTAATTTCACATTAATAATGTTTATAAACCACTATATTAAAATTATCATGTAGAAGAAAGCCCTTCAAGGACTAGAGGAGCAATGTGAGGAAAATTCAATGAGGCTCTCCATGTCTCTAGGAGAGTCCTCAGAAGGGATTTGGGCTTCATTGAGTTTTCACGAATTTATATCCAATCCTCAGCCCTTGGGCTTCACCAGGGGGAAAACCTTTCACACCCCTCTCCCCTTTAGCGGGATAAACCCCAAACCCAACGGACTATTTGGTAAACCCGCACATCTTCGGTTCACCTTCACTAATAGTCGTGATATATCCACCCATCTGGTGTGAATGATTTATATTTTCCATA
>Ga0208549_100014_pt1 | contig 107368 bp, 100 predicted proteins | sample BED_host_MetaG_FD_187135 | JGI IMG/M metagenome (GOLD analysis project Ga0208549, IMG submission 187135) | Hot spring microbial mat communities from Yellowstone National Park, Wyoming, USA - BED_host_MetaG (SPAdes) (version 2) | ecosystem: Environmental > Aquatic > Thermal springs > Hot... | reverse complement strand
AAAGCTGACTCCATGGCAAATACTTGCCACTAGAGACGATATAAAGAAAATAGAAGAAAGACTTGAAAATATAGAGAGAAGCATGGTTACAAAGGACGAGGCTAAGAACTTCGCGACCAAGGACGACTTAAGGGCCCTAGAGAAGAGATTAGTTAATTTAATAACAGGGCTAGGGGCTATGTGGGGGCTTATGGCTGAGGAATCCTTTAGGGAGGGGGTAAAAGAAATCTTAAAAGACACCGGATTTTCTGCAACAAAAGATCTTCTATATGATAAGGATGGAAAGATTTATGGAGAACCTTCTGATGTGGAATATGATTTGATAGTTAAGGATGGAAAGGCTATAATGATAGAAATTACCTCTGCGTTAAAGAGAGGGGATCTGTCTATCATAAAGAAGAAAAAGGAATTTTACGAGCTCCAAAGGAGTGTTAAAATAGAAAAAATCATTATCATTACTCCGTTCATACATGACAAATATCCAGATAGAGTTAGAGCAATGGCTAACAGTATGAACATTGACATAGTCTATCCTACCCCTTAATTAGTTAAATATTAATTAAGGCAGGTATAATAGTATAACATGAGTGTAAAATATAAGTAAACTAGTATGTTACGTTTTTAGCTCAGAAATTAATAATATCTCGTTTAGCGAATTTAATAAATTAATTTCCTAGTAAATGTACTGCCCTTTTTTATTGCTTAGAAATGAATTTGTGTTTACTCCCTTTCGTTCTTCCAAATAACTTCCAATCTAATGTGAGCAAAAGGGGAAGCAAAAGATAGAAATGCCATTACTCTCGAGGGACTACACTCTTAAAGTAGTTGATGCATCTAAAATCCAATAGTGTATATAAAAACTAATTTAGAGAATGTGGACAACGAGATCAAGAACTAACTACTTTATAGTGACAATGAAGGAAGCCCATTTTCATATTCATGCTTTAATGTTCCTTGCATATCCTGCAATAACTATATAGCCAAACAAGAGTTTTATCCGAGAACCAAGAATATGAGTATAACCTTTCGCTTTACTTTTAAATACTTATGATCGTTTTTGCTTTGCAAAACCTAATGACTAATTTAGCCCAATAGAGTCGAAAGTTAAGGATTATGTTATCCTCTACTAAACAATTATGAAAATCTTATGATCCATTGAGAAGTGGGAAGAATTAAAAAGAGGAAAAGTTACATCACGAGTAAACCCTTATGGGCTGAAGCCTTTTTCATGCTTATGGAAATGTTTTCTACTTAATAATAACTTCTATGATGACTTCCAATGCGTCTTCTTGAAAAAAGATAGGGGAGATGCGAGCTATTTTACTCTAGACCCATGACTCATCTAATATTAAGGTGATCGAGTGCTTCTCCTTGATAATGAATGAAAATTAAATATTGAAATGAAAGTTAAGGGGACAAACGTAACACCACATCTTCCCTTATCCTAGAGCACTTAATTGAGCTTAGGAAGGGCTTCATCATCTTCACTATGATAATTATGAATTAATATTTAAATTTTTTACTTTCCTTAACTAGTGTAAGGGATTAGGTTTTCAAAACTTAGTAATATAAACTTAATTGAATATATATATTATCAGAAACAATTTTCTTATTCTTTTTAAATAATAAAATCTATTTTGAATATACTAATTATTCTTATTTAAGGATTAATTTCTTCTACTCTTAATTTCCTGAAATCCGGATGCTCTTCAATTATCTTGCCTTCCATCTTAATTCCTGGATAAATCTCAGCGTAGTCCCCCTTCATTACCCCCCATCCTTCATCTATTAGCTTTCTTATTTCATTGTTATTTTTAACTAAAAGCTTCCTTATGGTTCCTTCAGGAGTTATCTCCTCGAAAGGTAAAGCTCTCCAATACGAGGTTCTTATGAATCTAGTCCGTGTCTCACCTAAATCCTTATATCTTGCAGAACAATAATGAATATTAATCATCTTACCATACTTCCTTATCATCTCCAATGCTAACTCCTTACTTCCCTCCACTGAAGCTAAATAATCTTTCTTCTTCCTTAAACCTCTGGAATATAAGCTTGTGAAATTTCTCTCATTCATTTCTAATTCATTTATATTGATGAAGTCTACTCCGATCTCTATTGCTTTCTTCACTATCTCTTCAACCCATTCCCTCTCGTTAGGGAGAGAGGGAATTTCTATGCCTACTCTCATGCTTGTTAATTTTAATGCTAGTTCTATTGCCTTCAAGAACTTCATTTTTGTGGGGTGAAATCTAATTTCATCCAACCCCGCTCTCTCCAATGATATTAATGATGAAGGAGTTGCATATCTACCACTTGTATATAAGTGAATGTGAAAGCTATTTCCGAAAGCCTCTTTTAGAATCTTCACTACTTTCATGGAATCTTCAAGTGAAACTAGAGGATCTCCTCCAGTTAAGCTAGCCCCAATTGCTCTCATTTCTATTGCTTCCTCAATTACTTCCTCTATACTGTTTATACTCCTTTCATTTGCATATATAACCCTCTTCCCAAATCTTTCTTCGCTTACTGGGCAGTAATAGCAATTATCGTGACATTCCCCAGTTATAAATATTACCATCTTTCCTCCTATCCTGCAATATAAGCAACCCTTAGCCAATTTACCGGAATATATTCCTATCTCTGCGCTACCGAACACTCAGTCCTCCATTTCTCCTTTATATACTCCACTTTATATTTGCTCTCAGTTTCCTGAACTAATTGCTTCAAATATCCACATAAATGATCTTTACTTAAAGGAACTATTCCCTGAAGTTTGGGAGGTCCCTCTTTCCATCCTTCAGGGAAATACCAGTCTCTAATATTAATTAAGCCTGAAATTAACATGGCTTTTCCTATAGGGGTTAATGTAGGTTCTTCTCCTAACTCCAACATTTTCCTCGTTGTTTTCTCATTACTATATCCTATCATGACTGATCCCCCTGGCTTAACCAGTGGAATTAAACCATTAATGAGGTTGATCAGTTCATTAACGTTAAAGTCGTTAGGGAAATCGAAATCTATCCAAGGTTTGTAATAATCTAGGCCTGCGAAATAATAGACCGGAAAGATTGAGTAATCATTTACTTTAATCTCCAAAATGTTTAAGTTAGCAATCTTAGTTTTTTCTCTATATATTATTTCCATTTAGCTCTCCTCTATTATTTTCTTGAACACCTTGTTTTTAACCATTATGCTCTCAATTGCAGACCTAAAATCTTCGGAAGGACTTAAAGTATATTTTAAAAATATTCCATTTCTTCTATTAAATTTCCTTCTCATTATCATACTAATCCTTTCCTCTACTATTGATCTAGAAACTCCTAAAATAGAGGACACTCTATCCTCATTGCCTATGACGTACTCCTCTATGTGACCTTCCTTTGTCGGTATTACGAACTTCAATTTCTTATTAACTCCAGGGACTCTCTGTATTGCTGAATCAGTTATTCCTCCAAACTTGTAAAATTCCTCGTCCCTGTGAGTTAATTTAGTTAAGTGGAAAGAGATCACTATTCTGCATTCTAAGTCGAGGCATATGTAACCTTTGGGTGTAGAAGTTGGTGTAGAGAGGATAATGAATTTATGATTTACGTAGAACAGATCTTCAATCATTTCGACTCTAATACTGTAATCCTCCAAAACAACAATTTCTATATCACTCTTCTCATTAACGTCTCCCCTCGCTAAACTGCCAAATAAATAAGACCTTAAGCCTATGCTTTTAAGTTTTTCAATTATATTAATTCCATCTTTACGCATATTCCAAAATAATTTCCAATGTTCTTGACTATAATTTACCTCTAGTCCATCCTTCATGGTTTACCTTACCAATAAAACCTTTTGAATCTCCATATAAATACCATTTCACATAATTAAGTTTAATTCCTCGTGGGATATCAAGATTAGCAAGTTCTTTATTTTACTAGTTAACTATAAAGAATTTAGTTTTATTTAGAGATTGATTCCTCAATAATTAATAAGGGTATTCTATTAAGGGGAGGAGTGAAAGGATAGTAATTTTCATCCTCTTGAAGTCCAAGGCAGTGAAGATAATGTTAAACATAAAATTATGTAAAGTCTAAATCCTTTTATCGATACGAATTTTTGCTATACGTAATATTAGACTGTTCTCTATTCCTAGTTTCTAAAACTTATTGTTAAATGTCTCAGACGATGTCGGCCTCCTCATTATATCAGAAAGGAGATTTCACATCATTAACCTATCTACTAATTCTATGCTATAATTTAGCTCTTTTAAACCTATAGCTATAGCCCCTATCTCCGGCTTCCTCCTTAACATTAAAGCATTTAATCCCCTTTCTCTTGCAAAGCTTACAAATTTTTCCCTAAATAGAGCACTCTTAAACACTCCTCCTGTGTAACCTACTTCATTTACTCCTGCCCTCATAGAAACTGTCTTACAAGCTTCGACTAATTCCATTGCTGAATTAGCAATAATGTCCTTCGCTATTCCATCTCCTTTAGACGCTGCCCTATCAACTGCTTTAGCCAAGCTAGCTATTTCACTGACATTGGGATTTTTATAAGCCCATTCAACTATTTCATCAATTTCGTTAAAATTCAAATCCTTCATTATTTCCCTTAATAAGATACTGGGAGGTAATCTACCATCAAGCATAGCTATAGCTGCTCTGAGTCCTTTTAGGCCCAATTGATATGCAGACCCAACATCGCCTAGTAAATAGCCCCAATCACCTGATTTAAACCTCCTCATTCCATCATAAGAAAGTGCTATGCTCCCAGTACCAGCAATTACTATGCTACCCTTCTCACCTAATGTATGGGCAAACAAAGTTATGAATGCATCATGCTCTACTATTATCCTTTTAGCTAATTTCCCCTCTAGTTTGTAAAAAGCCTCCTTGAGGTTTTTCTCATCTTTTCTAGTATCTAGTCCTGCAAGCCCTAAAACTAGTATTTCTATGTTTTCCTCCGTTAGTTTCTCCACAGCACTCTTCACGTTTTCTATTGCCTTATCTATTCCAATATTATGGTAATTAGAAGGACCTGAACTCGAAGCTCCAATTATTTTACCTGTGTCTACATCGATAGCAAGTGCATTTGTGTTTGTACCGCCACCATCAACTCCGACAACTATTTTCATAAAGAAGTTGTGAACATATCTAAGATAAAAACCTTTCCATAATTAGTCCACGTCATAAATGTAGGAAAATTTCAGATTAACTATGAAAGCAATGTATCTCACTAAACCTTCTAGGGCATCTATTTTACTTTTATAGAGTTGCTTTCATGCATATTATATAATTGAAATCGTAATAGTAGCAATTCCTTCGTGTGGTCATAGAAAGGGTAGGAATAAAGGTTAGAGTATACGCAATTGAGCTCTAAGGAGTTCAGCAATCAGGGAGAACAGTTAAGTACTAAGTTCTTAAAATCGATAATGAATAAAACTACCGAAATGAAATTGTGGAAACAAAGGGGAAGTGACCTATTTACCATATTCCTTCATGACTTCCTCGAAAAGGGCGGACATTTCATTCATGGCATTTTCTATATAGCATTTCCTTGCAGTTTCCCTTCCCATTGATCCGAGTTTTTCTCTTTCCTTCAGTGCTAGGTTCAGTTTTTCTGGTAACTCCCTCTCATTTTTGAAAGTATACCCATTGACACCGTCAATTACAAGCTCACTGACACCTGCACCAGAACTAACTACTACTGGCTTACTATAGCTCCACCCCTCTATTGCCGTTAAACCAAACCCCTCTGTCTTTGAAGTTAACAGAATCACATCTGCTATTTCATATAGGGAAGCTAAAGTCCTCTCATCAACATAGCCAGTGAATATTACCTTACTCTCTACATTTAATTCCTTTGCGAGAGCTCTAAGCTTCAAAACCCAGTTACTACTCTTATCATGGCCTAGTGAAGTGCTAGTGAAACTTCCGTTGCCTACTATCAATAACTTCGCCCCAATATCTTTTATAGCCCTTATTGCAATATCTTGGCTTTTAATTGGATCTAATCTAGCCACTAATAGAATAACACTATCATCATCTTTCAATCCAAACTTCTCCCTAACTCCATTTATTTCCCCTTTACTGGGTTTGTGTAAAAATGATGGATCAATGTAGGGGTAGATTTGCTTTACCCTAACTTTTGCACCAATCTTTATTAATCCCTCAAGGTCCCTTTTTGTGCTAACGATAACAGCATCAAAGCTTTCAAAGGAGCGGACTAGAAAACCCCTAACTCTTTCACTTAAGATGTTGGGGATAAATGGTATATGATACCAGAGGATTGCCGGAGCCGAGGGCCCTATTATTCCTCCTACTAGTAGCTGCTGGAAATCATTTATTAAGTAAATATCAATGTCTTGGTAGAATTCAAGTAGTTTCTCGGCTGAAATCCAGTTATATTTAGCATATGCAATGTACTCCTTTGGTATTATGTTATATTTACCTACTCCATGAGCTTCATTATAAATCCCCTCCTTGAACCTTGTATAGTCCCTTAATACATCAGCGTCTAGGTCTATGAATTCTATTTCTATATCACTTAACTTAATAGAAGGAGGATAGCCAGGTCCCAAAGATATCCACTTCTTGAGCTTAAAGTTGCCCTTTATCAGTAAGGAAGTCATCATTTTTGACACACCTCCTACCGTAAAGGAATAATCATCCTCACTTAGCTCATTTATACTAATAGGTAATCTCATTTCTCCATACTTTTCCAAGATATCTCTATATGTAAGCTTGAACCTAATGGGCGGAGTCTGGGAGTTTATAGCTATAGAAACCATAGATAAGTCTAGATCCCAACACTTATAAACCTTAAACCATTTAGCACCTAATGACAAAGTTTTACTCATTCCTTTCAAACGGCATAACTTCAGCACTAGAACTTAATGGAAGTATAGAGTGGTTAACATTCCCTAGATTCGACTCACCAGCAGTTTTCTGTAAGATTCTTGATAAGGAAAAAGGGGGGAGCTTTGAGGTAAAGCCATTAGATGAGGTCTTATTAATTCAAAGAAATTATATGGGAAATTCATTGGTTTTAAAGACTGTTTTTATCACTAGAGTCGGAAAATTAGAATTAATAGATTTTTTACCCATAGGTTTAACTGCACTTATTAGGATTTACAATTCCGATATTCCATTCAGGGTGATTATTAATCCTGTTTTCAATTATGGATTAATAAATTCAAGTATTGAGGAGGTAGAGAATGGAATAATATATAGAAATCCCCTTTCTAAAGAGGCATTGGAATTATTAATTAAAGGGAGATATTCAAGGGAAAATCATTATGGGCTAATTTTTCAACCTGGAAGAGGATATTTGTATCTGTTATATTCTAGGGATATAAAATATGGCCTTTTTAGTGCCAAAGGAATAGTTTACTCTAAGCCAGAGGAGGCTTTAAATAGAGCAATTAGTTACTGGGAAAGTAGAGTTAATAAGGCAAGAAAAGTCAGGGAGTTTAAGGATATCTACGAGAGATCTCTTTTAGTCCTCTTAGGTTTAATTTACTCACCATCAGGTGGGTTAATAGCTTCTCCAACAACTTCATTACCTGAAGTAATAGGATCCCAGAGGAATTGGGATTATAGATATGTTTGGGTTAGGGACGCTTCATATAGCGCCGAGGCCTTAATTAAGGCAGGTCTTGTTGTTTATGCAAGGAATATACTGAGCTTTCTCCTTAGTGTTATAGATCCCTCTTCAAAGAGCTTTGATCATCCTCTTTATGCAGTCGATGGATCTCCTCCACCAGCTGAGGAAAGCTTAAACTGGCTCTCAGGGTTTATGAACTCTTATCCAGTAAGAATAGGGAATGCGGCATACCTTCAAATACAAATGGATATTGAAGGGGCTTTTATGAATGCGCTAAGCGAATACTACTTTATGACAGAAGACAAGGAATACTTAGATGATAATTGGTTTGCCATAGAATCCATTGCTGACTGGGTAAAATCTTCATGGAGGGAGAAGAGCACTGATATATGGGAAGAGAGGGACACTCTTGAACACTTTGTCCATACTAAGGTAATGTCTTGGGTGGCATTAGATAGAGCTTCAAAGATTGCATATTCATTGGGTTATAAAAGGGAAGGGGATGAATGGAAAGGAATGGCGGAGGAGATAAGAAACGATGTTATGATGAATGGATATTCAGAGGAGTTAAACTCATTTGTTAGATTCTACGGGTGCAAGGAAGTAGATTCCTCCCTTCTAATGCTTCCAATCTACGGATTTATAGAGGCTACTGATTGGAAATTCGTGAAAACTCTTGAAAAGATAGAGAGAGAACTGATTGTTTCTGATAGATTTTTCTTAAGGTATAAGAACGACTTCTTAGGGAAAGCTATATATCCTTTCACTTTAATATCAACGTGGATGGCAAGAGTTAAAATCAGAATGGGTGAAATAGAGGGGGCTAAGAAAGTAATAAATTCTTTAGTTAATTGTTCTACGGACTTATTATTATTAGGGGAGCACTTAGACCCTCACAGCTGTGAACCAAGAGGTAACTTCCCCCATGCCTTTCCCCATTCAGGTTTAGTTTTATCGATTATTGAATTAGAAGACATGCAGAATGGATATCTAAATAGAAGATAAATAGTTCACGTGATTTTATTATTGTTTATAAGCGTTCAATTGGAATTTTAGTTTATCAAGCGCTCTATAATGGCTTTCCCTAGAGACCAAGAACTAAGATTGATAGGGACTATTACTCAGAACGATCGAAAAGAGTTAAAAGCGAAGTCCATCAATATAAGTTCGTTGTAATGGCAGATGCCAAAAGAGAGTAAGTATTTAAAGAACATAGTAAAACCGATCTAAAGGATTTGAAAATTTAAATCTATCTTGGTATTATTTTAGAAACTTTACAGTGATAGATTATACTATTCCTTAGAGATTTGCTTATATATCTGAAAACTTTTTAGTAAGTATATAGGAAAACCTTAAATATAGCTCTGTAAAACACAAACTAGATGACCATGAATAAAAGGAAAATATTGATGCCGCTATTAATTATATCACTTTTTTTATCAATTGGTATAGTAACAAAGACTGGACTGGCTGACTCAGTTCAGATGTCTTATAGCTCAGGAGACACTGCATGGCAATTAACTACAGCTACTTTAGTAGGTTTGCAATCAATACCAGGATTGGCCCTTATGTATGCAGGAATGGTTAATAAAAGACATGCAGTGAACTCAGCTTTAATGGTATTTTATGCCTTCTCAGCGACAGTTGTGGTCTGGATATTATGGGCTTACGGAATGTCCTTTGGTTATCCATTAATAAATGGCGTAATAGGTACTCCAAAGCCTTATTTAGACTATCTCTCCCAAGGAATTCAGGCTACTATCCCTTCTGCAGGGATAACAGCCAATTTCCCTATGTCTGCAATGGTTTATTTCCAATTAGTTTTTGCTGCTATAACAATAGTTATATTAGCCGGATCTATATTAGAAAGGATGAGTTTCAAGGCATGGCTAATCTTCGTCCCCTTATGGATAACCTTCATTTACAGTTTCATTGCTTTTTGGATATGGGGAGGAGGCTTTTTATTTCAAATGGGCGCTCTAGACTTTTCGGGAGGATATGTCATTCATTTAGATGCTGGAATGGCGGCTTTAGCGGCTGCGATAGCAGTAGGACCAAGAATTTACTCAAATAAGTTTTCAAGGCCTAATAATCCGTTACTTGTTTTAGCAGGCGCAGGAATTCTATGGCTAGGCTGGAATGGATTTAATGGGGGAGATCCATTTTCAGCTAATACAGATGCTGCTATAGCTATATTGAATACAAATCTAGCTACAGCAATAGCAGTTATAACGTGGATAATATTAGATGTTGTATTTACTGGGAAAGCTACTATAATAGGATCTGTAAGCGGTATGGTTGCGGGATTAGTAGCAATAACGCCTGCAGCTGGAATAGTTTCAGGTTACAGTTCAATATTAATTGGGATAGTAGGTTCTGCACTTGCATGGATTTCAGTTAATAAGTTTCAGAGAAAACTAAAAGTTGATGATAACTTAGGCGTTTTCAGTACACATGCTATACCTGGTCTTGCGGGAGGGGTGCTAACAGGAGTGTTTGTTGAACCTAACTACGCCTCCCTTTTCGGTGTTAACGCTTCTGGAGCTATATATGGTAATTTATATCAAGTATTAGTTCAATTATTAGCAGCTGCTGTAGTAATACTATTTAGTTTTTCTGGCACATTTATTTTACTTAAACTAGTGAACATCATAACTCCACTAAGGATGAATGAGGAAGAGGAAAAAATAGGGGATGTTGTAATCCATGGTGAAGTTCAATATGAGGAATTAACTCAACTAGTAAATGGAGGCAAGGAGGTAGGGAAGAAAGAGGTTAAAGAAGAGGAAAAACAAGAAAAGTAGGTTTTTAAGAAGATTACATGATCTTTTTACCATCTATTTTTAATTTGAGTTTCTGAATTACTGCATGCAAAATAGGAAGTCAAGCACTCCCTCTAATAATTAAAGATACCCTATTTTGATTAAAAATTTATTTTATATAGTTAATGATAAGATATCCATCTTCTAATTTTGTTTTATAGATGCTTTCATCCTAACACAGTATCATGGTTAAGTGAGGATTAATTTCCATCTATATAACTTAATAATGAACCCTTCTTGATATACCTTTTATTGATATTACTAATATTTTAATTAACTCATAAAATTTATGTTACTTCATCTTATCTAAATAAGATGACATTTCCAGATGGAGTTTGAAAAATCGAAAGACATGTGATCCCACTAAGGAGGGTACTAAAAGCTTAGCTATCTAAAGGTGGGCCTATTTGCTTATCTAAGCAATAGTCTGTTTAAGATTAAAGGCCAAAACCCAGCAAGCCTAAACTCATTCATAATTCCTTCCTTACTAAGAACAGCTGAGCAATAAAGTACATATAAAATTTAATATTTTAGGTTAATTAATAATAACACAATGAAAGTGGTATCATTTGCTCCAGCGAAACTGACACTCTTGGGAGAGCACGCAGTAGTTTATGGTAAGAACGCGTTAGCTATGGCTATAAATAAAGGCATAAAGACTATTATAGAGGAGAATAAGGAAAGTGATTTGCTTATTGAATCAGCTGATGTATTAATTCAGGGAGTTAAGCTGAAAGTTAATGAAGGAAAAACAGAAGCGTATTCAAGCATTAACTTCTCATTGAGTGTATTGTCCTATGTCATCGCATCAATAAGAAAAGTCGAAGAAAGGATTGGGGATAAAGTAAGGGGAATTAATATAAAAATAAGATCCGAATTACCTGTGAGGGCAGGCTTAGGCACTTCAGCTTCAGTTGTTGTTTCTACCGTTGCAGGTTTAATGGAGTTTTTTGGGAAGAGCTTTTCTAGGGAAGAAATAGCGAAAATTTCGTGGGAGGTAGAAAGGGAAGTTCAAGGGACAGCAAGCCCAATGGATACATACACTTCTTCTTTAGGAGGCATTCTACTAATAAGAAGTGAAGGAGAAAAGGCATTCTTTGAGAGATTAGAGCGTTTACCGCAATTACCTATAGTTATAGGGTATGTGAATAAAGAGATAAGCACTAAGGAATTAGTTGAAATTGTAAGAGAGAAATACAAGAAATATGACTTCATCCGATCCATAATGGATGTTATTAATGAGATTTCCCTTAAAGGAAAACAATGTTTAGTTCAAAGAGATTATAATTGCTTGGGCGAGCTAATGAATGTAAATCACGGTTTACTTGATGCTATTGGAGTTTCTAGCAAGCTGTTAAACGACATGGTTTACTTAGCTAGGCTCTCTGGAGCGCTGGGCTCAAAAATGACAGGAGCTGGTGGGGGCGGAAGCATGATAGCTCTTGTAAACGAGGAGGTCTCTGATAAGGTTAAAATGGCAATAAAGATGGCAGGGGGAAGAGTGATTGAGGCAATCCAAAGGGAAGTTGGAGTAGAAGTCTCTAGAGTTTAAAAGTTAAAGAGCGAAAGCTATATTAATCTAGTTCTAATTAAAGAAATTGGTGTTCAAGCATAAATGAATTTAAGTGACGAAATCAAAAGAGTAGTCCCTTTAAATCATTATATGAAATTAATGATAGGAAAGGTCAAAAACTGTAAGGGTGTTTGAGATTAAATCTGGATATTATCTTACTGTTATTGCTCTAGAGTTAACTATATATCTAATATTATCTATAGTGTGGTTTACATTTGCTAGTAATTTTCTTGGGAAGGTAATAATGATTGTAATGATTATAGCTATGTCAATAGCCTTCCTAGCCTTCTTCATTAACAACGTTGGGAAAGTAGCTGATTTAAGGTTAGAAAGAAAGCTATTGAATACGCAAATTGTCATAACAACTGTTTTCATTATTTATGGGTTATTACTACTAATTCTTACCTTAATCTAAGTTTATTCTCTTCCCAGCCCTTTCGAGTATTTTAATGGCTTGTCTTACGTGAACGGCATCTACAAGCTTGTCTTCTAGCCTTATAGCTCCTTTACCTAAAGCTATGTTTTCCTTGTAGGCTTTAATTATCTTCTCAGCCCATTCTAATTCTTGCTGATTCGGAGAGAAAACACCGTTAACCACTTCAACTTGAGAAGGATGAATAACCTGTTTTCCTGTGTAACCTAACTCCTTTGCTTCTCTAGCCTCCCTTTCAAGACCTTGTAAATCTGATAAGTCGAAAAACACTTGGTCTATTCCATCTAATCCATAAGATTTAGCTATAAGGATTATTTTAGTTTTTATGTACTCGTTTCTCGAATACCTCTTCTGCTCTCCTCCAACATCTAATGCTAGATCTGCAGTTGCATAAGCAATAGCTTTAACCCCCTCTGCTCTAGCTATATTCTCTACATTAAGAATACCTTTGGATGTCTCTATAAGGGGAATAATTTCCTTACCTGTAACTTTATATGCTATTTCAATCTCTCCCTTATCAGCTGATTTAGGAACGATTACTGCATTGACTTTTTCCAACTCAGTCAAGAATATTAAATCTTGTAAACCCAACTTACTCGTTAAGGTGTTCACTCTTACAATTAATTCCCTTTCTCCCCAGCTCAATTCATTAACTAGCTTAAATAATATTCCCCTTGCTTCATCTTTCTTACTTAAAGGCACTGCATCTTCTAGATCGAATATAATAGCGTCAGACGCAATTTGCGTTGATTTCCTAATCATTTTCTCATTATTAGCTGGTACATAAAGCAAAGACCTCCTATACATAATTTCAAAACACATTAGGCTTAATTATTTTTTACCTAACCTCTAAACTTAAATCTATTAAACTTGATAGTGAATTGAGTATTGCACACTTTTTCTTTAATTCTAAGAAAGCATTTTCAACTATTTCCTTTGGGGAGTTGCTGATTATTATCCTCATTGATATACTCTTCAGCCTCTTTATTTCGCTTTCATCAGTTATAAACGTTGACTCAATCTTTACTTTTGGTTCCCATATTCCATTTTCTTGAAGCATAACAAACATCATAGTTGCTGTACAATAAGGAATGGATGCGAGAAACAATTTATACGGAGCCATACCAATTAAATCTAAGTTTATTTCCCCCTCATCATAAACTAAATTAGCCTTTTCAGAATCCAAGTCCAAATTCATTATATATTTGGTTTCCACACCTCAATTGAGCGAAGCCGTAATTTATAAAAGTTAAGTCTATTGTTTTTTATATTCTTCTTGTCATATTATAATTAACTATGAATTCAAGTGTTTCCTCAAATTGATTCCCTATCTCAATAACTTAAGGCACAATATACTTATATACTTTTTAGATGAGCATCGGAAAAATTCTGAAGTTTGCATACATAACTCTAAGCGAGACTCATTTTACAGAATTAAGAGGTTAGGGGGAGAAAAAGCCAATGCCTTTCAAGGAGTATCCCACTATGGAAAAATTTTAAATGTTTCTATATAAACGTTGTTTTTAATGACGATAATAATTCTCCTCCTAGCCCTATCAGGGCTCTTAAACTAAGGAGGAACAGCTCTCTTTTTCTCTATATACTAGATCAAGGGGGCTATGCAATGAAGATCTTCAAGCCTAAATGTCCCTTCAAATAGGGTGTAAAGCTAAATAAATGAGGGGAACCAATAAAACTCCTAAAGAGAACTTCACTCTTAACACTAAAAAGATTTCTTCAATGCTTAAGGCTTTTCGCTTATCTTGTATTTCGGGTCTATAGTTCAAGGGAAAAAGAACGTCAGAAGAAGTCCATTACATTAGCTTGTTATACTTCCGATCATGACTTGCTATACATACTCTAAAAAAGAGATAAATCCATGCCATATAAGTTAAAGGAGGAGGATAACTTACAAACAGGGTAGGTAATAGATAATTTCTAAGTCATGCAACGTCAGAAAACGATTGAAACGAAGTACAATTAGACTATATGCGGTGGTTGGATTGTATAGTAATTGATAAAGAGTAATTTGTAAGCCTCTTCACCCATTTACTATATCATGACTTAGCCCTCAATTCGCCTATTTAAGGAACTTAAACTCAAAAGATGTATGACTCTCATGTTTGGAAAATTAATTCAATATAGCTCTATTAAATAACTAATTCTTCCATCACTAATTCTCTTTTTCTGAACCTAGAAGGCGAGAACGGTTTGGCAATTTCCTCTACTAATCCAGAAGCAACCATTTTAGCCATTATTTTACCAGATAACGGGGAAAACATAGCTCCATGTCCTGAATAACCAGCATTTACATATAGCCCCTCAGGCCATTCTTCATCCCTTCCAATTACATGACTATGATCAGGTGTCATCTCATAGTAACCACTCCAAGCCCTCATTATTCTTATATTTCTAAAGAATTCAATGACTTTGGTTACCGTTTTATGAAATTCCTTTAACCAATTAATCGAATTTATATTTATTGGCAAGAACCCCCCTCTTTCATCATTCATAGCTCCAATCAGTTCTCCCTTAAGTGTTTGCGAGAAGTAAGTTCCAGTAGTTGTGTCAATGATTAGCGGCTCTATCATGTATTTAAAGGGCTCACTTACTGCTATTTCCTTTTTGACAGGTCTTATTGGTAGATCTATATTATTTCCCTTTAAGAATTCCCCTGTCCAAGCTCCTAAACAAACGACAATTTGGTTGGCCTTTACGATCTCTTTTTCAGTTAAAACTCCCTCTACTTCGTTCTTATTTATAATAAGCTTATTTATCTCTTTGATCTGCACCTTTCCACCTTGTTCCTTTAGTGCCCTTAAAAGACCGTAAACCAAGAAATCGTGATGGAAACTTCCATCACTTTTAGCAAAGAAGGCACCTAAGTAATTTCCAGATATATATGGAAACATCTCTTTGAGTTCGCTGGAATCAATCTCTTTAACTCCTTCCCCTTCCTCAATCCACATTCTATTTATTTTCCTAAATCTGAGTTGGGTCTCTTCGTTTCCAATCAGCCATAAATATCCTGGTTGGTAAAACATTATGTTTAGATCGAGGTCCTTCATTAACTTCTTCATTTCCTCTCTAGCAGCCTTCCCAAATCTGACATTATTTCTATTATAGAAGTGAACCCTCAACCTTCCCATATTCCTAGAGCTCGAGCCTATTCCAATCCTCTTAGCCTCAAACAGGGTGACGTTCACTCCTTTAATAGCTAAATTATATGCGGTGCTTAAACCTTGTAAACCCCCTCCTAATACTAACACTTTCATTGTTAATCAACCATGAAGCTCGTTGGATAGATTGGGGATCTGAAGGTCATTAAACCAGGGTTTTCAATGCCCTTGTTCCTTAGAATCCTGGATAATGAGATAATGCATATTTTTCCCTGACATATCCCAGAGCCTAATCCTGTTATCCTCTTAACTTCTTCTGTACTAGTGTAATCCCCTTTTAAGTCTTTCAGTTTTATGTCCTCACATGGACAAATATAGGAATTATCATCTATAATGAAGCTCTTTTTGATTTCACCTTTTTTCCCCTCATAGTAGTTATATAAATCGCTTTCCTCAGACTTTAGAGAATTAATGAACACCTCGAACTCTTTCGACTCCTCAACTTTTTCTCCCATTATTTCCATTCCTGCAATAACCCCACTCATGAACGATGTATTGATTTCCTCTATTCCCCTTACATTGCCTATAACATAATTATTACCTATTTTACCTGTGATCGAGTGCTTAGGTATTACGAAATCACTTACGAAATCAAATTCCAATCCAGCATTTACAGGTACTTCAATTGAGGGGTATCTTTTGCCTAGGAACACAGCTATATCCGCTTTATAATATTCTCCATTGGCTTGAACCCCTTCAACCCTCCATCTGCCTACCAATGAATACGTATCTTTTATTCTAACGCAATTTAACCCCTTTATTTTTTCCCTTGAGAAAACAGTCACTTCAATGCCTTGAGCTGTCGATTTATCATACAGGAATTTAATGTCCTTGCTAACACCACTCTCATCTATGAATGCTACATTCTTTACTTTAAATCCTGTATCTAGTAACCTTTCAAAGTAATCTCCTGATAGAAATCCAGGTAAATCGTTGTTTCTTATTAAGGGAGGTAGGTACTTCCCTCCATTAGCAAATACAGTAATTTTTGGTCTAATTACTTGGAACTCATCACTAGTTTCTATAAGATATCCCTCCTCAAATAATCCTAGATATTTTCCTCTGATCATTACTTCTTCAAATTTCCTAATATCTATTCCATGTATTTGCCTCATCCTCCTCCCTAGTCTGCCACCTATTTCGTTACATATTGCAATAACCTCTCTTTTGCCTATGAGCTTAGAAATTAAACCAATAGAGGACGCCCCACATCCTATAATCATTATATCAGTGTTTCTCTCCTTTATAGCTCTTTTCTTATGCTCCCCCACAAATACTCCTGGGTTGTTTATTGCCTTTGCAATTACCCTGTAAAAATGAGGAGTTAATATCTTAAATAAGTCGCTATGTATTTGCTCTACTCCTATATCTAGTTCACCTCTTTCCTTTATAGTAATATTTAAATTCTCCACTTCCTCGCTTAACCCTATTCTTTTACCTTGATTTTCTACGAAATACCCATGCTCCCATTCCTCTCCGTAATAGACACCTCTTGGCCTGTAATGCCTAGGACTTAAGCAGGTTGAATATTGACCTTTCTCATAAAGAAGAACATCACACCTCTTCCTTGGCATCGTTTTCCTATAGAATCCAGTGTTATATTATTTCCCTAGTTGGTTATTATTAAACTTTAGTGCTAAGATTTTTGAAACTACATATCTATAAGTATGGGTAATGGTAGATCTAGTTTGCCCTAAGGATAAGGCAAAACTAGAGAATTTGAAGTGCACTGTCTGTGGAAGGGAATATAAATATTTAGAAGGGTATTACGATTTTATATTAGATAGGTATTTAAACCCTATGGGCTTTCTAGAAAGGCATCCATTTTTCTATGAAACTTTTTGGCTACAAACGGGGTGGTTAATAACTTCTTTCACGTTATATAATTCAGTTGTTCGCGATATAATAATGAAGACTGTATATAATAATAAAGGGGTTTACATTGATATTGCATGTGGGACTGGAAAAGCTCTTGGATATTTTCATGAAATGGGAGCTAGGGAGGTTATAGGTTTAGATATCTCAAGAGAATATTTAAAGTTCGCCTCTAGGAAGGGTAAATACTTGTTATTAAGGGCAAGTGCAGAGGAGATCCCATTACCAAGCAGTTCAGTGAACGGAGCAACTATGTTCTTGGCTATGCATTTAATGAAGGACAAGAAAAAGGTATTTGATGAAGTAGCCAGAATACTCACAGAGGGGTCTATTTTTTCAATGATAACATTAACAAAGAATTCGTTTTCTCCTGTACTCGCTAAGCTATGGAAAATAGATTTATTAAACGATGAAGATTACATAGAGATAGCATTGGGTTCAGGATTTAAGTTAATTGCATCAAAAAAGTTAAGAGTTTGGACTCTATTTGTTTTCAGGAAGAATGGATGAAATATCCTCCATAGCATTGACACTAACTCTATCTGCAATAACAGGTTATTTGTTAAAGAGGATAAATATGCTCTCACTGCCTGGTTATATATTATCTGGCTTACTCGGATATTATTTCTTCTCATTTAACATCTCTGACCCAATAGTTTCTTTTATGTCATCAATAGCAGTTCCAATCATTTCCTTTGAGATAGGGCTGAGCATTGACTTCAATGTGCTAAGGAAGTTATTGACTAGGTCGATTATCGTCATCGCATTAGAATCTATGATAGTTTTTTACGTAATCTTCATAGTTTCTCTTTTGATTAACATGTCATTCTATGAGAGAATAATAATATCGCTAATAGGCTTAAACTCAAGTACTGCGATTGCGTTTAAACTTTTAGAGGAGAAGGGAAAAATTAATAGGGAAAATGAGTCAATAAAGATGGTTTTGGCTGTAGCTTCTTTAGAAGATATAGCGGCTTTAATTTCATTAGCTTTAGTTTCAATATTGATAGGTCAGGAAGTTAATTTATTAAGCTATTCAGCTAAATTACTAGGTGCCTCCCTCTTCTCATTTGTTTTAGGTTATTTGGTATCAAGGGAGACAATACCTAGAATTACCAAGGGAGGAGAGGAGCTGTTAATATCCTTTCTCTTCGGCATAGTTATGCTATTCACATTACTAAGTAATAACCTTAATTTACCATCAGCCTTAGGAGCCTTCATTTTAGGTCTTTCCGTTTCCCTAGCTTCTAAGGAAAGCGAGGAAATAATCAAGACTATAAAGCCCCTAAGATATCTTGTCTCAATATTCTTTTTCACATCCATTGGGTCTGTATTGGGATCCTCCCCCTCCTTCTCTTACTTATTGCTAGGCATCATTTTATCAATAATAATTCCCATTTCAAAAATGGCTTCCTTCTTCATCTCCTCATGGATTTCTGGAATAGATAGGTTTACTTCATTAAGGCTTTCGTTATATATGGGGGCAATAAGCGAGATAGGAATAATAATATCCCAAACGGCATTCTTAAATGGATTAGTAGGTCCCCAGATTGTATATTCTTCAGTTTTAATCGTAGCAATATCGTCAATAATGGATTCGTTTATCGTGAATTACGAGGAGAAAGTAGCATCTATAATAGGGAAAAGGCTAAGTTACAGGTGGATGGATCAACTAGAGAATTCCCTTAATTCCCTAATAAGGAAAATAACAGCAGGGGAGGACAAAAGGAAGGAGTTGATGCTTATACTAAGACCTTGGATTCAGATCCTTTTCCTTTTCATTTCAACGCAAGCAGTAAACTTAATCTTCTCAGGACTACAGCTAGATGTCTTCCTCAAGAACCTGATAATAATGACCGTAACGGTAACTGGATCACTATCTATTATTTACTTAATATATCGTTCGAAAAACAATATTTTCAAGTTCGTGAATGACAGGAGCATAGCAATAAAGCACAGAAACTTCTTAGGGAACTTGATTTACTACATATCATTGATAATATCAATAGCTGTGGTTTCGATATTAATAGTATCCTCAATAAGCTACTTAGAAATACCGAATTTGGGAATAATTCCAGGATCAATCATTATTTTGTTTAACCTGTTAGTAGCAGTGATAATAGCAAGGTTCATTATAAGGTCGATGAGGAAAATTTACAAAGAATAAAAGCTTATAATTACGTAATGGTAATTAAGCACAATGAAGGCTGCAGTGCTTAGGGAGTTTGGTTCTGATTTTGTAATAGAAGAGAAGGAAATAAGGGGAAAAGGTATAAAGGTTAAAGTGAAGGCATGTGGGATATGTGGAAGGGATTTAGTTATATGGAGAGGTGGATTTAAGAACTTCCAGCTTCCTGCAATATTAGGACATGAGGTTTATGGAATTCATGATAATAAACCCTATGCAATTTATCCTAATATTTACTGCGGAGAATGCATATACTGTAAGAGCGGTAAAGAGAATCTATGTGAGAGAGCTTATATTCTAGGAGAAGGAGTACCAGGTGGTTATGCTGAGGAGGTCTTGGTGGATGAAAGAAACTTAATTCCTTTACCAGAAAACGACTTCGTTAAGTACTCAGTCGCAGAGCCTATTGCAACAGCAATACATTCATCTAAAGTGGCCAATATTAGGATAGGTGAGAAAGTACTTGTTACAGGTGCATCTGGTGGAGTTGGAATACATGCAGTTCAATATTTAAAGGCTATAGGGGCAGACGTTTATGGATTAACCTCAAAACCTGAGGTGGTAGAAAGTGTAGGAGTAGAAGCTGTTTCACTAGATGATATAAAGAAAATGAAGTTTGACGTAGTTTTCGAAATAGTTGGGGCTAAAACAATAAATGATAGCCTAAGGGCCTTGAAGAAAGAGGGGAGATTAGTACTTATAGGTAACGTTGAAGGGGAGGAAATAGTATTAAGTAGGCCTGCATTAACTATTATGAGGCAACAAAGCATAATAGGTTCTGCATCCTATACAAAGAGGGAATATGAGGAAGCTATAGAAGCGGTAAGAAGGAGATTAATAAAGCCTGTTTATACTGCTTATAATTTCTTGGATATAAATAGGGCTTATAGGGAAATAGTTTCCGGTAAAGCTAAGGGCAGGGCTGTTTTAGTTTTTTAATGAGTTATTAAGTATTAATGAAGCAATTTTAACGATCCCCCTACCGCTTTTTTCATTTACAACTAGAAGAGCCTCCTCCTTTAGTTTACTTGTAGAATTCCCAAGGGCTATTCCTCTTGCAATTTTAAACATGGGAATATCTGTGTCAGAGTCTCCAACAGCTATTACTTCTTCCCTCATTAACTTCTTCCTCCTCATTAGTTCACCTAGGCCTAATGATTTGTCAGCATTATATGGCAAGAAATGAATTGCGTATCCACTTATTAATACTTTCACCCCCTTTAAATTGTTCTGAATTTCATTTATTTTGATGTCTTTGATATCATAATTAGGGTAAAACGCTAGATCAAACTTCTTACACTTGTTTTGCCAGCTAGGTCTCATGTTGTATTTTGATGCCAGAGAATAAACAAATTCCCTATCGATTTCGTTACAAAGCGTTTCCTCTTCCTCGCTCTTTCCATCCCATAAGACACATCCGTTTTCACCAACTACCCCTCCACTGAAACCAAAATATCTTGCAAGTCCCCTTAAGACTTGAATTGAATTACCGCTTACTAAAGCTACTTCTATTCCCCTTCTTTCAACTTTTCTTAAAGCGTTTATAGCAGGTAAGTAAACCTTATAGGTTTTTCTATTTATAGTTATTGTTCCATCTACATCTATTGCTAGAAGCCTGATCAATTTAATCTCCTTTAATCTCCTTTATTTTCCTAAGTACATCTTCCGCATGACCATTTACGTTTACTTTATCCCATATACATCTTATTATTCCCTTTTCATCAATTAAAAAGGTAACTCTTTTCGCTGTTTTACCGGAATCAGACAGAACCCCATATTTTTTTATTATCTCTAACTCTTTATCTGCTATTAATATGTGGCTAAAGTTATACTTCATCTTGAAACTCCTCTGGGAACTAACGGAATCTGAGCTCACGCCAATTACGACAGCGTTATTTCTCTTGAACTCCTCTATTTTAGAACTGAAATCTATCCCCTCCCTGGTACATCCAGGAGTATTTGCTTTTGGAAAGAAATAAAGGACAACAATTTTTCCCTTGAAATCGCTTAATTTCACTTTCTCGCCATTATCCGCGATACCCTCGAATTCCGGCGCTTGGTCGTTAACCTTCGGCATCTCCATGAGAAAATATAAAGGTTTACCTTTTTAATTTCTAAAAAACTCACTTAGCGTAAACACTCTTTAAGTACTCTACATATTGCCTTATAGCTTCCCTCAGAAAATCACTCCTTGTAGTGTACCCGAACTCCTTAGCTAGTTTATCAATCATATTGATCTTTTCCTCGTCTAACTTAAATGATATTGTCACGTCGTTTTCCATGTCTAATATTATAGTGCTATCGTCGATCTTGAATACCTTCGTCATGTTATCCTGATAAAGTTATGCTAACTCATTTATTTCCTTTTCGCTTTATTCCAATATAGTTTTACCAACATGTTTTCACTTCACTCCAATGTTTTTTTCCCTAGTCTGCAACAAATATAAAGTCCAAGTCTCTAATCCTTTAGAGCGTTACGTTGAGAGTTGAAGAGATTTTAAAAGTGTTGAAGAGGAGAGGCATTGAAAGGCTTAACCCTGTCCAGGAAAAGGCCTTGAATGCAGGATTATTAGACCTGAAGAACATGTTAGTTGTTTCTCCTACAGCATCAGGAAAGACGCTGATAGCTGAAATAGGAATGATAAACGCCTTGGAAAAAATTGGAGGCAAGTGCGTCTATGTGACTCCCTTGAGAGCTTTAGCTTCTGAGAAATATAGATTATTTAAAGATTTTTGGGGTAACTTAGGTTTCAAGGTTGCCATTACAAGTGGGGATTACGATGCGGAGGACGAGTGGTTGGAGAACTATGAAATAATTGTTACTACTTATGAAAAGTTCGATTCTCTTTGGAGACATTCTCCACGATGGCTAAGGAAAGTTAATTACGTTGTTCTAGATGAGATCCATTTTATTGGGGATATAGAAAGGGGGAGCAAAGTTGAAGCAGTTGCCACCAAGGCTAAGCTAAGCGATATAAAGGTTTTGGCTTTGAGTGCAACAATTCCGAATTCAGAGGAGATTGCATCTTGGTTAAATGCAGAGCATGTGAAGGTTGATTGGAGACCAGTCCCATTAAGGGAGGGAGTTTTAACTAAAGTAAATAGTAGAGCAGTAGTTCTCTATAGTAATGGGGAAAAGAAAGAATTAGGTAGAGGAGACCCAATAGCTCTAGCCGTCAAAGATGTTCTAGAAAAAGGGGGGCAGGTATTGATTTTCAGGAATTCTAGGAGGAATTCGGAATCTGAAGCCGTTAGGCTATCAGGTTTAGTGTCAAATTACGCAGGTAATTTAGACGATGTTATCAATCAAGTGATGAAAGTCGAAGAAGGGACTAAAAAGGAAAAAGAGTTGCTCTCTGGTCTGTTAATCAAGGGTATATCATATCATCATGCAGGTCTGTCGAGAGCACATAGGGAAATAATAGAGAGATCGTTTTTGGAGAGAAAACTAAAAGTAATAGTCGCAACTCCCACCTTAGCAGCAGGAGTTAATTTGCCTGCAAGATTAGTTATAGTTGAGGACATATTTAGGTATTCAAGAGACGAAGAAATGAGGAAGATGATTTCTGTTATGGAGTATAAGCAAATGAGTGGGAGAGCTGGGAGACCAGGATTTGATGAAGTGGGAGAGGCCCTTATATTTACAAGAAGGGAAGACATGTTGGAAGAAGTATTCAATAAGTATATCAAGAACCCAGAAATAGAACACCTAGAATCAAGGCTAATTGTCGAGAGCAATATGGAGAACTTCATATTAGAATTCATAACGTCAAGGAAGTACTGCACAATGAAGGAATTAAAGAATGGAATATCCTCTACATTTGCTTATCATCAATATGGGGGAATAGATGATAAAAGGATAGAGAGAATGGTTAATAAGCTATTAGATGCTGGTTTTGTTAACGAAGAGAACGGAAAGTTCGTAATAACTAAACTTGGTAAAAGGGTGTCTGAGCTATATATAAGTCCTGAAACAGCTAGGCTTATGGTTAAGGTATTAATGGAGTTCGATGATTTATGTAAATACAATTACTTACAATTGTTAGGTTTAACTGAGAACTCTCCAATACTTTCTACTAGCGGAGAGAATTATTTGCGTTATGACGAAAACTGTAAAGAAGTTTTCGAGGAAAATGAGTTCCTTTACGATTCATCAAACAAATTGGCTTCTATAATATTAGACTGGATAGAGGAAGTGGACGAGGACGATATTTGCGATAAATACTCAATAGGTTCAGGAGACTTAAGAAACTACATTGAAACCCTTGAATGGCTCGCATATTCTGCATCTGAGATATCAAAGGTCTTGGGGTTGAAAAAGCATGAAGAAGAGTTGAGGAAATTAACTTTTAGGATTTCCAAGGGAGTTAAGGAGGAGCTATTGAATCTTATATTAATCCCTGGAGTTGGGAGGAGGAGGGCTAGGGCACTTTATAATGCGGGAATTAAAACTGTAGAAGAGCTATTAGATAATAAAGAGAAAGTAATTAGGCTATTTGGCGAGAGAATCGGGGTAGCAATTATTAACGAAGCAGAAAACCTAAGAACTGAACATCTGCATTCTTAAGGAGTAGTCCCAAAATAGGTATTCAAAGTTAGAACACATCCTGAAGTGCTTTCTCATTTTCTCTTTTTCCCTTTGACTCACTTCTTCCCCTATCTCATTAATTATCTCAATAATAGCTTTCACTGGTTCCTCATATTCTTTGGAGGAATAAGTTTCTATCCATTTCCTGTATTCCTCCGTCTTTGGTTTATAATTAGAAAGCATTTTCCCTACATCTAAGTAAATCCAGTAACATGGAAGTACTGAAGAGATTAGCTCTGGGAAGCTACCTGTTACAGCTACCTTATATAGATAACCAACGTAGACCATGTTTATCAAATTCATTTCATATGAATTTGGGTTTATTTTCCACTTATTGATGAGCTCCTCGTGCAATTGCCTTTCAAAAGTTATCGCAACTCTTGCATGATCTAGGAAAGTTGATAATTTATTTGAATCCCAAGATTTTGATGCCAAAATCGCTAATACCCTTGAAAAGTCATTAAGGTAATAAAAGTCTTGGATTATGTAATATTTGAAGTTCTCTATTGGAAGCTCGTCGCTAGCTAGCCCTTTAATGAATTTATGCTCCTTGATCTTATTGAGTATATCTTCGACATCCTTCCACAATAAATTGGCAATCTTCATTTAGAATAGCATGCTAGAGAGGGTTAATAACCTCATTTATAATTTACTTATTTCCTTAACTAACATGAAAGATCCAATGATTAATGAGAAGCATGAAATAAACGATATTATAAAAATTTCAGGAATTCTATCAAACCAATCATAATTTAGTTCAACTATTGATATATCGCAAGACTGATTATGTATTATCTTGTAATTCCCTACAGTTAAATAGTAAACCGAAGTTCCATTTTCCCTAATCTCTGGGTAAAGCAATTCCCTTCCAAAAACGTATACATTGCAATTTGAATATACAATGAGTAGACTATTTTGATAAGCGTTGATCTTTACTTCACTTGAATTAGTTAAATGTTTAGAAAATGAACTATGTGAGTTATCAATAAGAGGAAGGAAATTTAAGAGAAAAAGGGATATGGAAATTATTGCAACCCAAACTGTAATTTTTTCTAACTCCATGTTCTAATTGAAAATAAATAATTGTCATACCTCAGCGTAACTAATCTTAAAATATTGCTGTGAGATAATATCAACAAAATGCTTAAAGTATTACTTGTAACCGGTAAATTGGCCCAGGAGGTTGTTAAGAGATCCCTTTCTGAGGCTAAACTAGATGGAATAAAAATTGAGGTTAAAGTCTTAGAACATCCAATAGCTGCGCTAATGAGTATAGATTACTTAAAGGAAAGATTGAAAAAAGAGAAGTTAGACTACGATTTAGTCGTAATACCAGGATTAATACCAGGAGATGCCTCGAAGATAGAAGAGGAAATAAAGATTAAAGTAGTTAAGGGGACTGAGGATGCGTCAGACATACCATTTTTAATAGACGCAATAAGGAGAGGGGTACCTCTATCCCCTACAGAGGCTGCAGATAGAGTAATAAAAAGTCAATCAGAAGAGGAATTCATGAGAATTTACAATGAAATAAAGGAGAAGGCCAAGGTAGCATTTGAAGTAAATGGGTTAAAAATACCCATAAGGCCTCCGCCATTTATAGTGGCAGTGGAGATAAATCCTAAGCTTACTCCCAAAGAAGTTGAGGAGGAAGTTTACAGGGTTTCCGATTTCGCTGATATAATAGTTGTTGGGAACGAAGTTGGAATTAATGACCCTGAACTAATGAAAAGGAAAGTAAGGGCTTCCCTGGACTCAGGAAAAGTTATAGGCGTTGACAGTATTTCTCCTAGGGAGCTAATTGAGGGAGTAAAGGAAGGTGCTTCGTTAGTGCTTAACCTTACTATAGATAATATCGAATCACTTGATGTGATTAAGCGAGAAGCTGCCTTTGTTATTGCACCTATTGAAGGAGGTGCTGAGGAAGTTGAAAAGGTATTGAGAAGGGCTGAGGAAATGGGATATAATAGATTAATGCTTGATTCCATACTTAAGCCCCCTTTATTTGGTTTAGTTGACAGCATAATAGAGTTCAATAAGCTCAGGAAACTTAACTATCCATTATTCATAGGGATTTTAAATGTTTCAGAATTAATAGATGCTGACAGCACAGGAGTTAATGCATTGTTAACTAACGTTGCTGCTGAATTAGGCGCTAGCGTGCTCTTAACCATGGATGAAGGGAGGAGTTTTGGGTCTTCATGGGAAGTAAAGCTCTCCTCTATGATTACGTCTGTAGCAATGTATAAGGGAAAGACACCAAAGGGACTGGGAAAGGATTTATTAATACTTAAAGAAAGGGGAGGACCTAAGACACTTATAAAGGAGAGAGCTGAAGAGGAGGTAAGAGTAGATGAGGTTATAGAACCAACTATGAGCAAGAAGGGCTATTTAAAGATAGGAGTTGATAAAGAGATAGAAGTGTATTACTATCCAAGTGGGAGTATTAAGCCAAAGAAGGCATTTTACGGCAAGGATCCACTAAGTTTGGGGAGGAAAATAGTAAAGGAACTAAGTTTAGAGCCTGAACACTCTCTATATCTTGGTTATGAGTTAGCAAAGGCAAAGATTGCCCTTGATTTAGGGAAAACGTATATACAAGATAAGGAACTGTTCTCAGAACTTCCTTGGATAAAGAAGGTGAGGAGGAAGGCGATTAGCACTTGAAAGTAATAGAAATACCTTACGTCGTGAAGATATATTCCTTGGTAACACAGAGATCAAGACTCGACATTATCCTTTCTCTTTCTGAGCCAAAACTAATTTACGATGGAAGGGAATTAGCTTTTCATCCCACTTCTTTTGGTCTAATGGAGGAAAAGAACATAGTGGAACTAGCCAGGAAGATTCTTAATAATGAGAAATTCACGGTCAACGAATTATCTCCTATAGCTCTTGCACCTTATTTCGGAGGGATTTTAGGTGTGATAAGCGAGCAAGGTAAGAGTCATGTGTTATTCAGAGTAGCGTCAAATGAGAAAGTATGTATAAGGAGAGGTAAATGTAGCAAAATGCAAGTTAGTTTTGAAGATTTAATGAAGAGTATAATTAATGGTGAGATCCAAGAAATTAATGTACAGGGGATTTGCTTAAAGAAGGAGTGCGACGATGGGGATTTTATAACAACTATAAATGAAAAACCCTTACTTTATGAAATCATCCTCTCTCAATCTTGACGCTTTTTCCCTTTGATAATGCAATTAAAGCAGCCTCCCTTGCTGAATTAGTTACTATTACTTCGCCGCTTTTCCTTACATCAAAGGGGATAATGTTTACTAATTTATCTGTAGAGTAATCATTTCCAGTAAGCAGGACAACTGGGATTCCATAAGAATATGCCATTAATATCTCTATCATAGTTCCTGATTCTCCACCCAGGGAAACGAGAACATCGGAGCTCTTAACAAGGATAACACTCCTGGCTTTAAAATCCATGCCAGTATTTATTAGGACGAAGTTTTTGCTATTTAGATCAAATGGAGGGGGATTATTTGGTAGAATGAATACAACTGTATTCTCTCTTGAGCATTCCACTGCTACACTCCTCATTAACCCCCAATACCCTCCTAATATTATGTTATTTCCCTTAATCATGCTACAGAATTCCCTTGCTATTTTATCATCTCTTCCGCTCTTATCTGAACTGGCTGCTATCCCAATATTCATGGGATTATAATATGGTATGTGAATTAAATATTTTCAGTCAGGGATAACTCTATCACCCCTCAACTGAGGCTCTATCATCATCACCTTATGCTATATTTATAGTTATAATAAGGTTAACAAAAGCAAAAACATAAGTGTTGAACGGAGTAGAACTTTCATGAGATTGTATTCACCTCTTTTCCTCGTTCACCACGCTTAAGGGAACAAGGCTCAGGTAACTAAGTGGAGAGCTTCATTGAACCAATCCTTTATCTCAGATTGCTTTGGAGTTCATTATAGTGCTTTATTCTACAAGTTAATGGTAAAGCTTCGTTTATAGTGTCAAAAGACCTCAAATAATGTAAACTCAACACTTAATGAAAATTGTTGACAAAGGCCAAGTTTCACATTTGACAGTTATTTCGTAAATTAGAGTTTTCTCCATTTACGTTCAAGAACTATATAGCAATGGTAAATCCCGTTGGATGCCTTGCAATCAAGTTGAAAACCCCCCTCTCTGCAAGTTAAGCTAAAAAAAGAAGGATTAAGCCTACTTAATCCCTAGCCCTGGATTAAATGTAAAAATTCAGTGAAACACAAGAACCCTTACTCATATCTTCAGCTTTATTTTAAGCCATTCTTAATCTCATAGTTGACTCCTGGAAAACTTTTTAATTTATATGACGTTGATTTGGCAATGATTAACTTGCTCTTCCCCAGGCGGGTGGAGAGGGTAATGGGGATGAGAGAGGGACATGGTTTTTTATTTATTTTGATTAATGAAGTAATAGCTAATCGCAAGGGAATTTTTAATACACTAACCAATTCTCGAAGAGTAGGAAAATGAATAGGCAGGTGAAAAGATGAGCTACGCTGAAGGAAATCCAAGCCCTCCCGGAAAGGGGAGCATGTATTTCACTTTTCTGAGACCTAAGAGCTTGATTAAGTCTTTAATCTTACCCGTAATATTAATAATACTCTTTATAAATCCATATGTAGAGGGCCTAATGAGTAAAGACCCAACACCGTATATGATGTCTCATTATGCTCTTTATGCATCAGGTATAATATTGGGATATTATTTTATGAGAGCCCCTAGAAAGATTGGATTTCTAGGAATAGTGCCTGCCATTGCTTGGCATATCCCCCTTCTATTCGCCTTAGGGGCCTCAGATCCATTATTTAGGTTTATTGATTTTATGACTCTAATCTTAGGAGGTTTCCTCCTAGGAAGCATCATTTCTTATTTAAGTTTAACCACGAGGATTGCTCTATTTGCTTTATGGATGACTGGAGACACCTATCTATCGATCCTCTTCCTAATAAATTCCCCAGATTATTCTAACTTATCTATTCCATATTCTCCATATTCCCCTTCGCAGTTCTCCACTTTAGGCATAATTATGTTATTTGTTATGAACCTTTTAGCAGTCTACATCGTCTTCATTATGTTAAGGAAATATATGGAACTTTAGGACTCTTTTGTTAATGAAACAGGCGAGAAGGCACATGATTCACTTATTTTGCCCTCCATTGCATCCTTTAAGAAAATCATTGGATTCTTCACATCCCTCATGTGTCTTCCAGATCCGTTCCTTATTATTTTCACTATTTCTGCCAAGCAACTCAACGCTATTTCCTCACTTGACTTAGCCCCTATATCAATACCTATAGGCGAATACAAGTTCTTCAATTTCTCCTCCTCTAGCCCTTCCCTTAACATCCTTGCAATAGTAGCAGCAGCCCTCTTCTGGCTTGCTAAAAGGCCTACGTATTTTGCCCCTTTCTTTAATGCCTTAAAAGTAGCCATCCAGTCATATTCTTTTCCCCCTTCGTTGGCTATTACTACTATGCTTTCATTATCAATAACTTGATCTAACACCTCTAATTCATTAGAGATAAAATCAACGAAATTAAACTTCTCCTCTTTCAAGTCTCTATTGCCTATTACTGCAACGTTGTAACCTAAATCCTTAGAGAGCTTAGCTAAGCTATAAACTATTTCACCTGATCCAACTAAGACCAATGAAGGCCTAGGCATTACAGGTTCAATCTTTACCCTTAATTCCTCCACATTAGCTTCAAAACTCTTCCAATTCCTTATTGCTTCCAATGATAACTCCTTTACTTTATCATTGTACTCGAATAGAGTTCCGAATAAAATTTTTCCACTTGAACTTACAATTACCCTATACCCTTCCTGGATTTTCTTATTTCCTTTCATCACAGTCACTATTGAAAATGGCTCAGACCCCTTGCTTAAAGAGGAAACAACCTGGAAGAACTCACAGGAAGTTTGAGACAGCATAACTCTATATAGCCTTAAACTAATTTAACCTTGTCGGTATGTGATCTAAAAGGTAAATTGCCATGTCCTTAGAATATTCATTTACCTTTCTTACAAATTTTTCTTGCTTATTATTTAATAAAAGATAAATATATAATTTTTTTCCGATTTTAACGAGTTTTTCGTAACTCAGTGGGTTCATGGGATTATCAAGGATTACATAGTCAAAGCCTTTCTCCCTGAAAGGAGGATAATCAGAGTGATAATTCACAAAATCTACAAATCCCCTAAGTTTGTTTAATTTAGATGAGTTGACTCCCATTATTAGCCCATCTATGTTTAAATCACATCCAACTACATAACAGTTCTTAACCTTTGCAATGTTTAGAGCAATAGCACCATATCCAGTGAACGCATCTAATATTGTAGTCCCCTCATTTAGCTCTTCGGCTACCCTCTTTCTCTCTGTTGCTAGGCTTGGATTTACATAAACCTTAGCTATATCAACTTCAAATATTACTCCATTTTCTTTGAACTTTGTAGTCGTATTACTTTCTCCTGCTATTAATTCTAAATCGTTTATCCTCATCTCACCTTTAACTCTTTTCCTTAGGTAAACACTCCTTACTCCCTTAATTTCCCTTAATATTATATTCCCCAGCTTATTCAAATCAACTTCCTTGTCCTTCACAGTAATTAGGACTATTCTACCAATTTTAAGATATGAAGTAATGTTTTTACCTATTAATTCCCTTAACTTATTCGCCATATTAGCTTCTCTTCCTCATTATTACTGTGAAACCCCTAACTTCGATTACATCCATATTTGCCCTATTTTCAAGCTCCCTAATTAGTCCTTCTTTGGTATTATTGATCAGTACAGCCTTCGAAAGCGATATTTTAACGAATTTCCTCTTCTTTACCCTTCTCTTTATCTCATTAATTAAATCCTCAGTTATCCCTTTCTTCCCTACTCTTACCTCTGCCCTCCTATGCCTTATTTCCCTCAATTCCTCCAACTTCTCTTACCTCCTTCAGTCTTCCAATATCGTTTAAAACACTTAAAACTTTTCTCGATATCCAGTCTAACATCGGTTTCTTTATTCCCATCTTTCTCAGAACCCTTAAATAAAGCGGGGCTTGAATCTTTGCACCTGCGGCTAGCACATGTCCTCCTCCTCCTAGCTTATGCGCAATTTCCCTAACATTATATCTATTGCTCCTAAATGAAACTCTTGAGCCGTTATATGAGCAGAAAACCTCACTACCTGTTCTCGACATAACGTATTGAGCCCCATAGCTAATATCTGGAGGTCCGTTCCATTTTATTGAAAAAGCTAACTTAACTCCATTAAATTCAATTACTTTCACGTTCTTTAATATATTTGAATAGCCTTTCAATTCCTCTTTAATCATGTAAATAAGGGACTCCTCGAACTTCTTGTTCCATAAGTTCCCCTTGTAAAGCTCCTCAACTACTTCCATTTTCCACTTGAAATCCCTGTTTAACTCTATAACCCTTCTTAATTTCTCTCCCAAACTATTATTATGCATCCATAAATCCACAGAGCAATCTGCATCCACTATTACCTTGTTAATATTATCTCCATTACCTTTATATTTTTCAATTACACCTGCCCCACACGTGGAATTGTCTACATGAAGATCAACTCCGATTCCCTTAACCTCCCTTATCCATTCCTCTTCCCACACATGATGATCATACCACTCAATTACTTTATTCATAGATTTCAATTCTCTTAATAATGAAACTACTTTAGAATATATAGAGCTATTCATTCCTAAGTCTGCTATGACGATTGCGTTCTCTTTCCCATTTCTTATATTTCCCAATACTTTAACAAGCGAATCTGGTCCTGGCACAAATATGATTTTCCTAGGCATATTTCCGACAATTCTAGAATATACTGCTGCAGAGCAAGTACCATCTAGGTCATTGTGAACAATCATTAAGTAATGCATTTAATCACCGAGTCAGAATATTTAAGGAGAAAAACCTAGTTAATAAAGCTTTTGTCAATATAGCGAAGTCAAACCATGAAATTAGCCACATTTACTAATAAGAAAAAGGAATTTGTTATAATTAGGGATAAGGTAAGCTAGTATATTGATGACCCTATAAACCTTGTTTAGGTATTAGTCCTATATGGCGGAATATTATATATAAAATTACTCCACTTGCTAAACCACCTATATGTGCCAAAACATCTACTCCAGGAATTACGCTACTTGATATAAAAACTATAATGAGAAATATGATTGCCTCAACCTTTAAGTACTCGTTAAAGACTTCATCTGTAACTAAATAACCCAGAACACCGAAGAGCGCCCCAGATGCGCCAGAACTGACTGTGTAAGGACCGTATAGTAGAGAAAGGGAGTTTCCTAAAATTCCAGTTATAAGGAAAATTAATAAGATTTTCCAATCTTTTGGTTTAAATATGTAGTCAATGGCAATTATTGAGAGGGAGTTAAATAAGGCGTCTATTAGGCTATCAGTGATCAAAATAGATGTGATCAATTGATAGTAATAACCTTGATATACAAGGCTATTAACTTGGATTAAGTAAATTAATAACCCTAACTTAGAGGAAATTACCCCTATTACATAGCCTAAAATTATTAAAATAGCTAATACATGGGAAACCCTCAATTTTCTTCATCATAATTAAACGAACTTCTCTAAAGACTTCTCTTCCTTCGATATGTCTGGTTTGTCAGTAACGAATCCATTACAGCCAGACTCTTTAGCCCTCCTCAATTGGGTAGGGTCATTTACTACCCATGTTATGACTGTGAACCCCTTCTTCATTATTTTAACGTTTCTAGGATTCACCAAGTTCACTCTAGGTAACAAAGAAAACGCCTTTATTTTCCGCCCCTCTTCTATTGGAAATGGTGGTTTAAAGAACAACAAACCTATGTACTTTCCTCCTAAGTCGCTTACTTTCTTTAACGATTCATAATCAAATGATATAAATAAAACATTGTCTAGCATCTTTTCCCTTTTCACTAACTCTACTAATTTTCCCTCAAACCCCTTTTCTTTAATTTCTAAGAACAAGTTCTTTCCGTTAAACTGGGAAAGAACTTCCTCCAAGGTAGGCACACTTTCACCATTTATTAGCTGTATTCCCTTTAATTCCCTAAGACTAACTTCCCTTACCTTAAGATTTACTTTAGCAACTCTTGAGAGGTCCTCATCATGTATTACTACGATTTCATCATCCTTGGTTCTCCTTAAATCCATTTCCACAGCATCGCATCCCATCTCGAAAGCTCTCCTAAAAGACTTCATTGTATTTTCAAGTTCATATGCACTAGCTCCCCTATGTCCAACCAAGAAGAACTTCTCCTTAATTTCCCCTATCATGTTGATGTAAACTCGTTTCACAGACTTTAATATTATTGTTCAAAAATTAGGTAAATGATCAACAAGGAAATTGAGTTTCATGTTAATAAGAAAGTTGAAGAAGTTATGGAAATAATTAATGACCCGAACAATCTCAAGAAAATGATAGGTGAAATTGAATACGTAAGAGAAGTAGAGAGGGATATTTATGAGGTAAAGCTAAACCTTATATTTTCCTTAGTTTTCAGAGTTAAGAAGGAGCTAGAAAATGGAGTTAAGTATAGTGTTATATCTAATACTATAAATTTCTCAATTCTTCATAAAGTGTTCGATGAGAAAGGAGGAAGTAGGGTCGTGGTTAAAATAAATTATGAAGGACCACTTGAACCTTTTATTAATAAGTTCTTGGATGAGAAACTAGAGGGAATAAAGAGCAAATTTCCCTATTAAAAATAGTTTTTTTGTGAGAAAGATCGGAAAATTTAAAACTTCAACTTCGAAATAAGATTGTGATAAAATGAATGGTACAGTTATTAAGATGAAGGCTCTTATGATACTAACCTCCATATCTATAACTCTGTTGGCCTTTGCGCTAGTTTACGGTCTTCTTTCTTATTTTCTAAGGGCTACATTCTCCATCTACTTAATAACAACAACGCTTTTAATGGTCTTAATGATAAATGTGTTCCAGTGGTTAGCAGGTCCTTACTTAATAGGTGCTATGTTCAGGACTAGGCAAATAGATGCTAGTGATCCGCAATATGGATGGCTGGTTAGATTGGTAAATGATGTTGCAATTAGAAATGGATTAAGTGTTCCCAAAGTCTTTATATCAGATGTCCCATTTCCTAATGCTTTTGCTTATGGGAATCCAGTAGCTGGAAGGAGAGTGGCCATAACTGTTCCACTGCTAAGAATATTAAATAAAGACGAAATTAAAGCAGTATTGGGCCATGAAATAGGGCATTTAAGGCATAGGGATGTAGAACTATTAATGGCTGTCGGATTACTTCCAGCTGCTATATATTGGTTAGGATATACCCTATTATGGTCAGGTATGTGGGGAGGAAATAGTAGGAATGGCTCATACTTACCTCTAATAGGGATAATATTGATAGCGGCGAGTTTCGTGTTTCAATTATTCCTTCTCTATTTGAATAGATTAAGAGAAGCTTATGCTGATGTTAATGCAGCGATAACCGTAAATAATGGTGCAGAGAGCTTACAAACGGCTTTGGCAAAGCTCGTTACATCTATGAACCCAAGAATCATTGAGCAATATAAGAGCAATAAGATAGCTAACATGTTGTTTTTCGTTGAGTTGAAGCCAGTTGAAGATGAAGACGCTAAGTTGGTTGTTGAGGCTTGGAAAAACCAGAAGGTGAAGTGGTACTCTGATATATTCAGTGATCATCCTCATCCTGCCAAGAGGATACAATTATTGGAGAGATTTAAGTATTCCTTCTAAGTTTTTCCTTTTATATCATAATATTTTCTAATGATCTCTTTTTCAAGTCTTCTTATCCTACTCATTTCGATAATTTAACTATTAAGTAAGCTTAAGTGATGGAGAATATATATTCACTTTAACGTTGTGTTAAAATTAATTGTAGAACTGGACTCTTTTGAACTTCATAAATAGGGGATATGGTAAACAATATTACATTAGTTGATATATTTACACACGAGAAAAGTTTATTATATTATGAAGAAGAAGATATTCTAGAAAACCTTATTAACTTCTAAATATATTCTATCAAGAAGGACATGGATAAGCCATCGAGAGGTCAAGTAGGAAAGGTGGCTTTTGCTGGAGTAGTAGGAACTACAATTGAATGGTATGACTTCTTCATTTCAGGTACAGCAGCTGGTGTGGCTTGGCCTTTAGTATTTTTTCCTAAAGAAGATCCCAATTCAGCTCTCCTGCTCTCCGTAATAACCTTTGGAATTGGATTTATTACAAGGCCTGTTGGGGCATTCCTGTTTGGGCATTTTGGGGATAAGATAGGAAGGAAGTCTACATTAATTTGGACTTTAGTGACTATGGGCCTTGGTACCCTTTTAATCGGCTTAACTCCTCCTTACACACCAACAGGAATATGGGGATTTGGTATTGGGATATGGGGAGGTGTTTTGGTAGCAATATTTAGGCTAGTTCAGGGATTGGGAGTTGGCGGAGAATGGGGAGGAGCTTCGACATGGGTGACAGAGTTCGCAGCTAACTCAAAATATAGAGCTTTTTGGGCCTCTTGGGTTCAGCAGGGCGTTCCTATAGGTTTAGTGTTTGCTAACGGTCTATATTTCTACTTAACTAACCTCCTTACGTTAAATGGAAAGCTTACCGCTTCGTTTTATGACTGGGGATGGAGGATCCCCTTCTTCATAGGAGCCATTGTAGTAATTGTAGGAGTTATAATAAGGTATAAGTTGCTAGAGAGCCCAATATTTAGTCAAATACTTCAAAGGAGGGAAATAGAAAGAGTCCCGATGGGCTCTTTGCTAAAGAATCAATGGGTGACAGTTCTACTATGTGCTATAGGGTGGTGGTATGTTAATGCAATGTTTTACATTATAACTGCTTTCTCCCAAGGATATATAAAGCTCGTAAATCCTACTATGCCTGGCTACGTCGGTCCTTTCAGTATAACGATAGCAGGTATTGTGAGTGTATTCGTTACTATACTTGGAAGTCTTGCTGCTGATAAATTTGGTAGGAGAATAGTTATTGTAGCTTCTGCAATAGGTTCTGGAATATTGGCTTTACCTTACGTTTACATGCTGACCATTAATAGTCCCTATGTAATATATTTAGCCCAGACCATGGAATTATCTGTTGTATTATTTGGTTATTCAGTGCTCTCGGCATTTTTCTCAGAACAGTTCCCTGCTAAATATAGATATACAGGGTCCGGATTCTCATATCATATAGCAGCACCATTCTCAGGTGGACTAGCCCCTATATTAGCAGGCAGTTTCACTGTAACTTACGGCTCAATAGGTGCTGCTCCATATATTGCTATTCTAGGAATAGCTTATTGCTTAACTTCAGCGATAGCAGTTGCCCTCACTAAGGAAACGCTTAAGAAGGAGATATCTTATTAGTAAAAATCGCTAAACTATTTTTATTTTAATTCCAATTTTTTCTAATACCTTTATTAGCTTATCCACATAGGAGTTTTTATAAATATAAACGGCCTCTGCATTGGATTTATATATAGCGTCTAATATAACCTCTTCCCTAATTTCGCTTAAATAGTGCTTTGAAATTATGTGCCCAAAGCAAATATCTTCCTCGATTGCTAGTTCAGTAAATCTAGGTGCATAGTGCCCTCCTCCTAGCCCTACAGCTAACTCTTTACAGTAAGGTGTCTTTTTAATTGAATTGTTCACTGATTTAACTATTAACTCTATTGCGTTCAAATCATTCCATTTCTCCTCATTACTCCCTATTTCCACGAAGAGTATTCTACCATCAGGTGTTGGGCCGTGATGAGTTGCCTCGTATGTGACTTCATATCCCTTTGGTGAAGCGTGGTAAAGTTCTTTTAAAATTTCCTTTGCTAATCCAGGGTTTGCATATGGGAGTTTAAGAGGTTCGCCTCCTAACAGAGCTTCCTTAGTAGGATTACCTGGATGATGAACAGTTATGCTGTTTATTCCCTTAAGGCTAGAATGTCTACATAAGACAATTAAGTTTTCGCTATTGACCTTGAAGTCTACAGGTTTCTCCTCTACAATTTTAAAATTTAATCTCATAGACCTTAGAAAGAATATGGCATTCCTCCCAACTGGATCCCTATTGGAGACGACAATTATTGGCTCATCCATGCGAAAATAGTTAAAGGCTAAGTTAATAGCTTTTCATTAATCAATAGACACGGATAAACTTCATCCCTCAGCGGGGTTTTAAACCTCCTTAAGTTTCCACATACTTTACAGAACCTATATATAACCTTACCTTTTATCCTTATTATACAAGTTTCATTAATAATTAGCGGAACATAGCATTTCCTGCAAAACTTCCTCTTGTACTTTACATCTATTCTTAATCTTGCCTTTTTAGCCATTGAGAAAGCTAATTTAGAGTAGTTCCTGGCTAGATTTATATTACCACTTCTTACCTCCTCTAAAGAGTATTCAAGCAACTCCAAGATCCTTTTATATATTTTCCTCAAATGTAATCATCTAAGCTCCTTTTCTTTACTTTCCTGCTCAACTTCTTCAAGTCATTCTCAATCTCACTTCTAAGGTTTGGATTATATAGAGCAGCAGCTGGGTGGTAGGTTACAATTATTTTCACCTCTATCCCATTTATTTTGCCCTCAATCTCTTTTCCTCTAGCTTCTGATATTGAAGAGAACTTCATTCCAATTTTTGACATTAAGAATGAAGCAGAATGTCTCCCCAAGCATATTATGTATTTAGGTTTTATTATCTCTATTTGCTTCAACAAATAAGGCGAGCAAGTTTCCTTTTCCCTTTCAGTTGGATCCCTGTTATTTGGTGGTCTGCACTTAACTATATTAGTTATAAATATTTCCTCCCTCCTTATACCAAGCCCCTCAAGTATCTCATTGAGTAGCTGACCTGCTTTGCCAACAAACGGTCTCCCTTGCTCGTCTTCATTTCTACCTGGTGCCTCTCCAACTATCATTATTTCAGCTTTAATATTCCCCTCCCCTGGCACTGCGTTTTTCCTAGTTAGCCAAAGCTCACATTTCCTGCATTTCCTTATCTCCTCAAATAATTTCTCTATTTCCATCTCCTTACCTATCATTATAATTTTTACTCGTCTAGGTTTTAACGTAAGGAGCATAAATAAAGGTCACAACAGTAGTTAAATTACTTGAGAGATAAACATTAACACCTTCATGTATAAGGGGTAAATACACGTAGTAATTTCCCTGGGGGAGGTTAAACTTAACAATTCCGGTGTTATCTGTATAGTTTTGAGAATAAATGCTATTGTCTTTAAACACCCATACCTGCTGGAAACTCACAGGACCAACTCCTCCAAAAGGGCCGTAATTCTCCTTAACTTCTACTACTAAATCATAGCCAGAGAAACTCTCCTTGCTTACATTTACTATGGTTTTATAGTTTCTAAAATAGGCAAATCCAACAAGTCCAAGTACTATTATTAATATTGAAGCTATTAATATAGCTTTCCTCCTCATAGACATGATAAAGCAATAGGAGGAAACTTATTAAGTTTTAAGGATAAATTCCCTAGCAATGAGGTTATACAATACATTAGGAAGGAGGTTTGAGGAGTTTTCCCCAGTGGAGGGTAATATTGTTAAGATGTATGTATGTGGGCCAACAGTCTATGATTATATTCATATAGGTCATGCGAGGTCCTTTGTCTCTTTCGATGCCTTATCAAGATATTTGAGAGTAAAGGGATTCGACGTTATAAGGGTTCAAAATATAACAGACATTGATGACAAAATAATTAGGAGAGCCATCGAACTAGGAAAGGAGTGGAAGGAGGTGGTTAATTACTATACAATGGATTACTTGGAGGCTCTGAAATTCCTAAAAGTGAAAATAGATATACATCCAACTGTTACATCTCATATTTCTGACATAATAGAGTTTATACAGAAGTTAATTGATAAAGGTAATGCATATGTAAGTAATAATTCCGTTTACTTCAATGTGGACACATTTCCAAGTTATGGTATTTTGTCGAACACTAAAAAGGAGCAGTGGAAACAAGAGGAGGAATACTTAAGTGAGAAAAGGAATCCATATGATTTCGCCTTATGGAAAGCAAGCAAGCCAGGAGAACCTTATTGGGAGTCCCCTTGGGGAAAGGGAAGACCTGGCTGGCATATAGAATGCTCTACAATGTCTTCTAAATATTTAGGGGAAAGGATTGATATACATGGAGGAGGTCAAGATCTAATTTTCCCCCACCACGAAAACGAGATAGCTCAAAGCGAATCGCTTTTCGGTCATAGATGGGTTAAATATTGGTTACACGTTGGTTACTTAACCGTGAACAAAGAAAAGATGTCGAAGTCCTTAGGAAATATAATAACTTTAAGGGACTTAAGAAATAAATATGATTATCAAACAATAAGGCTTTGGCTCCTTAGTTCTCATTATAGGTCTCAGTTGGAATTTAACGACAGTTCCTTGGAACAGGCCAAGGCATCCCTGGTGAGATTAAAGGATGCAGTTATTTCCCTATTAAGGATATCATCATCTTATTCTCATTACTTAAGGGAAAAAGAAATGTCAATTATTAAGAGGGTTTCTGGCATTATAAATGATTACGATAGCTCACTTGAAAGTGATTTCAATACTGCCTCTGCCCTTTCATTAGTGTATGAAATGGTTAGCCTATCCTTTAAGGAGATTATTCCGTCAGAGAGCGCAGCCTTAGCTTCCTTATCGTTGTCATTCTTCAAGAAGTTCAATGATGTATTTGGGGTAATAGATGATGTCATTTACCAAGAAGGCAAGAAGAGGGAGGAGGATTTAATAAACTTAATAATTGACTTGAGGAAGATCCTTAGGGAAAGAAAGGAGTATAATCTTTCAGATGATATAAGAGAGAGATTGCTGAGGATTGGAATAAGATTACTTGATAAGGGAGAGGAGACTACTTGGTCATATGCTTGAAAATCCTAAAACCCTAAAACATATAAAAAATCAAATAAAATTTATTAATGCCGGGGTGGCCGAGCGGTCTAAGGCGACGGGCTGCAGAGGTGTTTTGGAGAAACCCGTTCTATCGCGGGTTCAAATCCCGCCCCCGGCTCTTAAAAATATTTTCTCAGAGCAATAACATATATTATGTCTGTTAGAATGGTAGATATCTCGGAAAAGGAGGATGTTTATAGGGAAGCCGAAGCAGAAGGCTTCATAAGATTGAAGAGGGAAACCATTGAGATGATTAAAAGTGGAAGGATTGAGAAAGGAGATGTCTTAAACGTTGCGAAAGTTGCTGGGATATTGGCTGCTAAGAGAACATGGGAGATTATTCCGCTATGTCATAACATCCCCCTTAGCTCCATTAACGTGGAAATGATTATTGAAAATGAGGGAATCAAGTGTAAGGCTATTGTAAAGGCGAATTATAAGACTGGAGTTGAGATGGAAGCGCTAACTGCAGTCTCAGTTTCACTCTTAACAATATGGGACATGGTCAAGAAATACGAGAAAGATGAAGGTGGACAATATCCCATTACAGAAATAAAGGAAATAAGAGTAAATAGGAAGGTTAAGACTTCCTCCTAGAAATTCTCTTGTTTCCCTCTCCCATTATGAATTCAATTTCTTCGCTTGTAAACCCAAGTCTCCTAAGTTCCTCTCCTTTGCTTGCAAGTATATTCCTTATTAATTCATAGTCCTCTGCCAGAGCTTTACTTGAGGTCTTCATCATCTTTGAAACCTTCAATAATATGCTCCTCTTTATCTCCCTCTTCTCCTTTGTTTGAGACATCATCCTAATGTTAACTGGAAAATCATATTTTACCCAAGGAATCTTCTCTTTTCCGCTGCTATATAACTCTAAGTCCTTTGCAACTGCGACTCCTCCACCCATCATGTCAAATGCGTAGCTTAAAAAACTCCAATTCCCCATCTTAGCTCTGTTTATATAGATAGATGCCTTACTTAACGCATCAAGTGCTCTATATTTGTAGAGTGCTTTAGTATATTGCTTGGGAACGTTCTCATACAACCAATATAATATTGTTTCGTAATCCATGTCAACGCTAGTTACAGCTTCTTTGGCTTTCCAAACTTGATCAGCGTAAACAACCCTCCTCACCATCTCGAACCCATCAATGGTTCTCTCCTTATATCTCATATTATATATTACATCCTCCTTTGTCACTTTCATTCTTCCGGCGGACAACATTTCAAGGGAATTGATTGCATATCTTAAATCTCCTTCACATCTTTCAGCTATTAAGTCTAAAGCTTCGTATTCACAGTTTACTTTCTCCTTTCTGCAAATCTCCTCTAGTAATTTCCTTGCCTGTGTCTTGTTTATTTTCTTTAGCCCTATCATTATGACTTTATCTCTAAGAGGTCGTAATTTCATATCCCATGGATCATTAGCGGTAAGGATTATAGGAGCTTTGCTCTCCTCAATTAATTGGATTAAACCATTTATGAATCCTTGATCTGATCCTGAGGCTGCGTCTATTTCATCCATTAATATTAACCTCCTTTCGCTAAATAGGCTATTCATTTTTGCTACCCTCTCAACTCCCTTCCTTAAATCCTCTATTTTTCTTGAATCACTAGCGTTTACTTCATAAAGGGAAAATCCGTATTCTCTAGCAAAAACCTCTGCTAAAGTAGTCTTCCCAACTCCTGGGGGCCCATAAAGGAGCACAGCCTTTGATTTACCTTTTGGCCAGGACTCTAGCCATGACTTAATTATCTCCTTTGCCTCCTCTTGGTTTAATACCTCACTTATCCTCTTGGGTCTATACTTTAAAAACCATGGAATTGAAGACATTACTCCCCTTCCTTGAACATTAAAATGAATTTGGCTATTAGGCTAGCTAGCTGTATTTCATCATCCGCCCCTTCAACTATCCTGAACTCCGTTTCCCCTATGGAATCTGCCAGCATTACTCTTGTCTTCTCACTTATTTTAAGCTGAGGGTTCATTATTTCCCTATGGAGTGCCCTCACAATGTCTTCCCCTGTCATCCCTTTCTCTATTAGAAGAACTCTTAAGTAGTTCCTGGCGCTCTCGAAATCCCCCTTCATTGAGTACTCAAGTATCTTCCTAACCTCCTCTGGTCTACTGAAGGAAGTCACTTTCATCACGTTCTCTGAGTTCACGTCACCTAATGTGGAGGAAGCCTGAAGGTAGTTTATCGCCTTCCTTAGGTCTCCGGAAGAGACATCGTATATCAATTCTAGCCCATCCTTTGTGCAATTAACTCCTTCTTTCTCACATATAAACTTTAGCCTCTTTATTATATCCTCCCTCTTTAGCGGAGTAAACCTAAAGAGGGCTGTCCTTGACTGGATTGGGTCAATTATTTTGCTTAAATAGTTACATAAAAGGATGAACCTAGTAGCCTTTCCATACATTTCCATCATCCTCCTCAAAGCTTGCTGAGCATCTGTAGTCATGTTATCAGCTTCATCAAGTAATATAATCTTAAAACCAGTTTCCGTTGGAACTAATGTCCTAGCAAACTCCTTAACCTTTGTTCTAATAACGTCAATCCCCCTTTCATCGCTAGCGTTTAACTCTAGAAAATATTGCTTATAATTTTCACCATATAGATCTCTTGCTAAGGCTAGAGCTGAAGTCGTTTTTCCAGTACCTGGTGGGCCATAAAAGAGCATGTGAGGTATATTTCTCTCTTCCACAAATCTCCTCAATCTCTTAACTATATCCTCTTGGTTTACTAAGTCGTTTAGGGATTTCGGCCTATACTTCTCAACCCATAGAATAGCCTCTTCTTCTTGCAATTCGCTCTTTGATAAATGTGAGGGGGTAGTTAAATAATCTACAGTTGGCTCTAAAGTGACACTATTTCATTGAGTTCAAGAAAATCAAAGTTCATGAAGTGTAGACATCTAGAGACATGTCTAATGCCCTTGAGCTGTGCGTTAGATAACCACTGGAAATTACATCAACTCCTGTTGAGGCGAATTCCTCGACATTATTAGGATTTATTCCACCTGATGCCTCAAGAAGAACCTTTCCCTTTAATTCAGCAACAACTTCCTTTATCTCATGAGGTCTCATGTTATCTAGTAGAATAATGTCTGCCCCAGCTTTATAAGCCTCTAATGCACCCTCTAAGGAACTGACTTCTACTTCCACTTTCTTTGTAAAGCTATTTATCTCTTTTGCCATTTTAACTGCTTTACCTATACTTCCTACAATAGCAATGTGATTGTCCTTTATTAATACACAATCAGATAAATTAAATCTATGGGGATCTCCACCCCCAATTCTTACTGCATATTTCTCGAATACCCTGAAACCTGGGGTAGTCTTTCTTGTTGACGCTATTATCACTTTTGGATTAACTTTCCTAGCCTTTAATACCATTTCATTGGTTGCAGTAGCAATCCCAGATAATCTTCCTAGGAAATTTAATAAAAGTCTTTCAGATGACAAAATGACACTAGCCTCTCCTTTATATTCGATTACTATATCCCCTCTCCTCATCTCCTTTCCATCATCTAGAGAATACTTTATTGTAAGTCCTAGAGTCTTTAAAAAAGGCCTCAAGAATTTAAGCCCAGCTATTAATCCATTATCCTTGGTAATTACCTGGGCTCTAACCTCTTTGCCCTCTACAATTTTACTACTTATATCCTCTGGGAAAACATCCTCCTCAAGGTAATTAAGTAATTTACTTATATATATCTCCTCCATTTTCTTCAAATTAGTTAATTTCCTAAGTTTTTTAATTGTTGTCGAACACATGTTCGATATGAGTTCGGGAGAGATAGTTAAAGTAGCTATAGCATCTTCAATAGGAACGTTAATTGATTACTATGACTTCCTTTTAGCAGCAAGCGCATCTGTGATTGTATGGGCGCCTCTCTACTTTTCACATGTTGCTAAGGATTCCTCAGCCGCACTTGCATTATCTTTAGCTACTTTCTCCTCAGCATATATTATGAGACCAATAGGTGCGTTGATATTTGGTCACTTGGGGGATAAAAGGGGTAGGCAAAGCGTGTTAGTTTTGACTTTAATAATAATATTTGTAGGCACTATAGGTCTTGGATTAGTTCCCACATATGATGAGGCAGGAATAGTGGCTCCTATACTAATAATATTATTCAGGGTTATCCAAGGCCTAGGATTCGGAGGAGAATGGGGAGGAGCATCTACGTGGTTAATGGAATTCATAAGTAAAGAAAAGAGGGGATTATGGTCTGGTATACTAAACTCCTCTGTTCCTATTGGAATAGGACTGTCCTCGATAGCCTTTTCCATAGCACAATCCATCTTAAACAAGCAGGACTTCTTTTCGTGGGGATGGAGATTATTGTTCTTAATTGGTGCCTTCATAATAGTTATAGGAGCAATAATCAGGCTTAAGCTTAGGGAAAGCCCACTATTCCTTGAGCTAAAGAGATCTGGAAAACTAGACCCAGTACCAGCAATAACTGTGTTTAGGGAGGAATGGAGGAGAATAGTTCTCCTAGCCTTATCATGGTGGTTCATAGCTGCAATAACAGCTATAATAATAACTCCCTTTTCAATAGCCTTTACTTCGGCAATAGCAACGAAACAGGCAGTGAGCGAAATATTCGGTTTCAGTGTTTCTGCATTTGTAAACCTAATGATAGGTATAGGGGGTATAATAGGAGGGATAACTACTTTATTTAGTGGTTTACTCGGAGATAAAATTGGCAGGAAGATAACTATATTAATAAGTTCTATAATATTCCTACCTATGCCATTCATTTGGTTTTTACTTATACAAACGCTAAATCCGATACTCATTTTAGTAGCATTCATAATTATTCAGGGAATACTCCAATACTTAGGCTTTGGTGTTATACCTGCATGGTTTAGCGAGCAGTTCAAGACCAAATACAGGTACTCAGGATCTGGAGTCGCCTATCAAATGGCAGGCTTGTTAACTGGAATAGCATCAGGGTTTATACTCCCCCTTCTAATAACAGGCGTTCCAGTTGAGTCTGCTTGGATAAGGGTAGCATTGCTAATGCTAATTATTGACCTAGTTTCCATGCTCGCCATAATATTCACTGAGGAGACAAGGGGAATAGAGCTGAGAAACTAATTTTTGAGAGCAGGTTAAAGTTTAACTATGGAAAGGAGAGTTTTTGTTTTAATCCTCGTTGTTCTTACCTTAATTGTAGCATCTGTTTCTATATTTATATCAGGTAGATTGGAAAGCGGAGAGGAAATTACTAAATCAATGAATCAGAACTCTAATCAGGCTAATGTAGTTTTCGTAAATTCTACTATTGTTAATATAGTTGGAAACGGCAAGACATTAACGATAGTAGCCAATAACTCAAGCCCTTTCCAACTATACATTAGGGGAAATAATAATTACATTCAGGTAATTAATGGTATTCTTTATATTTATATTAAAGGAGATAACGACGAAGTTCTAATTGAGAACTCCTATGTTAAGGGGTGGCAGATCAACGGAAGTAACGATAACATCATAACCCAATCTTAATTCAACGAGAGGCTTTTTCCTAAATTAATTATCCAATTAAGACTATAAACGATAACACTTGGGATAGAATACATGTAAAAGTGGAAAACTATTTACAAAGGAATGAGAGCACAGCCATTGAAGAGGAGTAAAAGCTAAGCATAAAAACCAAAATCCCAAAAGTTCTTCTCCACTTTATTAATCCTAAATGGAAATAGCAATGAGCTTATCCTCTCACCAACCTTGATAAAGCAAACCTCCTACCCTGCAATAAAAGTTCCCATGTAAGGAGCCTTGCTACACTTTTAATGGGAAATGTAAAATTAAATAATGCTAGGAAAGAATGAAACCCTGAAGGAAATCCTGACTCCTTCAAGTCTTAGAAACATCAATTAGCTCATTGCTACTTTATGAGACCTAGCAAGTCTTCACTGAATTTAAGCAGATTCATGTCATCTCCTATATTACCTATTACTTGAAGACCAACGAAATTATTTAAGGGTATTGAGATGGCAGGGTTACCTGTGAAATTGAAAATAGATGTATTTCTGACAAGGACTGGTCTATATTTCGATTCATTTCCAATTACTTCGCTTATTTTTGGAGGTAAAATGGGAGTGGTAGGACATAAGAAGAAGTCGTATTGCTTTAACGTCTTCATTAGAGAATTCAATATAACTCTCCTAGCTCTTAATGCATTTATGTAATCACTTGCAGTTATGGAAAGACCAATTCTTATTGAGCTTGCAACGTCATTACCATAGAGTTTTTCATATTTGTAGAACATTTCCTTATGATAAGAAGCCATTTCAGCATTAGTTATGAAGAACCTCACCTTTATGATTTCATCTAAGTGTGGTAAAACTATTTCCTCAAGTTTGTATTCTCTCGATATTTTGTTTAGAGCGCGCTCAAATGCCTTATTAACATTTTCATCTACTTCCGTCTTAATTACTGCTATCCTCTTTGCATATCTCTTCCTTGCCTTGATTGGTAATAGGGTTACGCTATCACTCTCATCCCTTTCAGATAAAACTTCAAATACTTCTCTTATATGATTAATTTCCTTCCCTAAGATTCCAACAGTGTCAAAGCTCCATGCTAGGGGAATTATCCCCTTTCTACTTATCTTTCCATAAGTAGGTTTAAAACCCATAACTCCGCAAAAAGAAGCTGGAATCCTAACTGATCCTCCAGTATCAGTTCCAATTGCTATTGGCACCTCGTTTAAGGCCACAGTAACAGCAGAGCCACCTGATGAACCACCAGTTATTAGTTCTGGATCACTCTGATTTCTTGTAGGCCCAAAGGCTAGGCTTGTGTTCGTCGCACCTGAGGCGAATTCATGAGTATTTGTCTTCCCTACAATTATTGCTCCCTCCTTCTTTAGTATTTCAACTATTTTTGCATCGAATGAAGGATAGTAATTTTCTAGAACTTTAGATGATGCAGTTGTTTTGAACCCCGTAAGGTAAATTACGTCCTTTAAAGCGATTAGTAATCCACACAGCTTCCCGCATTCACCTTTCTTAGCCCTTTCACTAACTTCTCTGGCTTGCTGAATAGCTAGATCCCTTGTAATGGTAATGTAATGATTGAATTTACTATTGTTCTCATTAATCATATCTAATGCCTTCCTTGTTTCCTCTACTATATCGAGTTCCCCTCTGGAAATCTCAGCCTTCTTGTTCATCATTTATAAGCATCACCGAGCAATCATATGGTATCTCATCTTTTATATCTAATTTCTCCAAAACCTTACTGAATTCCTCTACGATCTTCTCTAAACTCTCCATGAATCGTAATTTGATGCTGAGTTAAATATTTGAAAAAAGTTCTCTTCAGAATTACTTCATTTACAACTAGTCTCCCTTAAGGTTTAGTTGTACTTTGAAAATTTTAGCCTGAGAGTTTGTTTTATTTTCATGAGAATCGTTTTAGGTGATATAACAGAGGTTGAAGCAGACGCAATAGTAAACCCCGCCAACGAGTTACTAATAATGGGGGGAGGAGTTGCCTATGCAATTAAGAAAAGGGGAGGAGATGAAATAGAGAGGGAAGCACTTAGTCAAGGTCCAATAAGGATTGGAGAGGCAGTTGCAACTTCTGCAGGTAAGTTGAAGGCTAGATATGTGATTCATTCTCCCACAGTTAAGGAACCTGGAGGAAATACTAATTCAGATTGGGTAAAACTAGCTACAAATGCAGCCCTAAATAAGGCAAGGGAATTAAAGATAAGCTCATTAGCTTTCCCCCTTATGGGTGCAGGGGTAGGTGGATTAAGTATAGAGGAGAGCATAAGAGCCATGATGTCAGTTTTGGAAGGAGTTAAAGACATTGAAATAATGATAGTGATAAGGGATGAAAGCACATATAGGAGATTGAGGGATATCTTGGGAAGATTTTAGTGTAAAAAATTTGAATTTTGTAATTCATCTATACTAATCATTATAGTTAGAAAAATTTTTAACGTTAGGCGTTATATAAAGGATAATGAAGAGTTTGAGGAGGAGAGAAGCTAAAGACCTTCAATTAAATGTGTTTTCCCGAATAATTTACAGAATGGGAGAAGTTTACGAAGATAAGTTAAAGAAGGCTGGATTAGGAATTGAACCAGAGGTTTATGGAAAGAGGGCACTTCTGTACCTTTTGGGAGGGCTAGTTATATCAATATCCCTCTCGATACTTCTCTACTTTTTATATTTGAAAACCGCGTTAATTGCACTGATAATATATGCATTGATTGTAAGTCCAGTCTTTCCAATAATTATGTATTTTCTACCTAGTTTGGAGCTTTCTCAAAAAATAGATTCTAGGAGAACTCACGTGACTGCAGAGACTCCAATATTTGCAGTGTTATTTGTTGTATATTTGAGGACAGGACTTTCTCCTCAAAGGATATTTGAAATAATGTCTCAGAGCTCAGGACTTTCTAATATAAAGATTGAGGCAAAAAGAGTAATTTTATACATAAAGTACTTTGGAGCTCATGTAGAAAAAGCTATTGAGTGGTTGCTTAGGAACTCGCCATCACAGCTATTCAATAAATTTATAGAGGCATATAACATAGCAGTAAGATCAGGCGCACCTGTATTGACAACGATGCAGAGTAGAGCTATTGATCTAATGAAGGAGTTTGAATTAATAGCTAGAAAAGCTGCTGACAGCGTTGAGGGGATAGCTCAAGGATATATAATATATTTAGCGAGTGGATACACGATGCTGTTTATAGCTTTACTATTAACTGGTGTTTACCCACAATTTTCAGCCCTGATCTCAGTTCTTGGTGCTTTTGCTGTTATAGGTATGCCCTTGTTAAACTTAGCATTCGTGTTAATGGTGGATAAAGCTCAACTCAAGTTCCCATCTAAGGGTTTAAATGCATATAAAATATTTGCGATAAATTTTCCCATAGGTTTAACTATATCTATTATGGGACTATACTTAAGTGGTAACTTGGAACCACTTTTAACACTAAGCGGTACTATATACAATGTAATTAGCATAACATTTTGGTTGGTCATTGGATTGCTAGTTTCTACTATCCCACCAGCAATCTCGTCTTACCTGGAAATAAAGAGGACAACTGGTTATGATCAATACATTAGCTTGTTTCTAAGGGCTATAGGCGAGGGATTGAGATCTGGAATCCCACCTGAAAAAGTAATAGAGAACTTGAGGTATTCAAAGGAAATGGGTAAGTTCACAAAAATAATAAACTTCATAACGTCCTCAATAAAAATTGGTTTGCCGTTAGTAAGTACTTTTAAAAAGGCTACAAGAGAAATAAGGGACTTCTTAACTAGAACTATTCTCTTATCTATGGCGGACATGATGGAGGCAGGAGGAATGAGTGCTGAAAGCATAGAACTTCTGGCTGATAACGTTGAGAACTATGAGAGAATAAGCAAGGAATATAAACAGAAAATCAAAACTCTTCTACTGCTACCTTATATAGGAATAGCTCTAAGTCTAATAACTGTGATCATAATATCCTTTTCAATAATATCTGTTATAACAATAGTGCCAACGGGATCTAGTCAGATAACAGAAATATTCCAGAACGTTAACAAAGTAGTATTTATTTCAGCGGTTTCCTCAATACTTAACTCATTTTTAGCAGGTTTCCTAATAGGAAAAATATCTGGTTCCGTATCAAGGGGATTTTTACACTCCTCAATATTAATAGTCGTGACCTTCGTTATATTTTTAATAACAATTATGTTTATAGGTAAAGGATATGTAGGTGGGATATTGTGACCTTGAGGATTAGTTTACCAAAGAGGAAGAACAAGAAGGAGCAAGAGGGATCAGAGGTAGATCAATTCACTTATTTAGGCTTACCAGCATTGCTAATACCTGAAGGAAGTAGGAACACGGAGACGAATTACATTGTTGAAGAGAGCAAGATATTGAAGACAAAGGAAGTAGGGGAAATTCCAGTCTCCGCTTCAATTATAATAACGAGCAGGGGTTTAACGAAGTATGTAATTGACGAGCCTCTATTGCCTAGTAAAGCAAAGGCAATTTACTTTTCCTTCCTAGACTATATTGAGAAAAAGATATTAGAAGGCGTTCTCTCAGAGAGGGAGATACAGAAGCAATTAAGAGAGGTATTTGATGATTTCACAAAGATAGGGAAAGTAAGTAAAGTTATAGATAAAGTAGTAAATGATAGTTCAAATGAGTCCCTGAAGCTTACAAAGGAGAGGCTTATGGATATAGTGTTTTATTATGCATATAGAAACATTGCGGGCAATGGGATTCTCCAGCCATTATTATGGGACAATGAAGTCGAGGACATCTCATGCCATGGAATAAACGTGCCAATATTTATATGGCATAAGAAATATGAATATCTACCAACTAATGTAGAGATAAACAATGAGGGGATGATAAATGAAATAATATTGAAGATGGTTTACTCCTCAGGTAAGACAATTAGCATAGCATCTCCAATGGTTGACGGAATGTTACCTGATGGTAGCAGATTTGCCGCTACTTTCAGAAACGAGGTATCTAACAAGGGTTCAACTTTTGTTGTGAGGAAATTTATGGAGGATCCAATTACCATTATAGATTTAATTAAGTCTAATATAATGTCTTCTCAAGAAGCTGCTTATTTATGGCTGGCAATAGAGTTGAAAATGCCTTTCTTAGTTATGGGTGTTACAGGAGCAGGTAAGACAACTGTTCTAAACGCTCTATTAAATTTAGTTAAGGAGAGTCATAAAGTCGTTACAATTGAGGACATACCAGAACTAAGGCTTGCAAAGGAAAACTGGACCCCGCTAGTTGCGAGGCCTGCTTATGGGGAAATAGGGAGGGAAATAGGGTTAATGGATTTAGTGAAGCATAGCCTCAGATATAGACCAGATATTATAGTTATAGGCGAGATCAGAGGGGCAGAAGCATTCGTTCTGTTTCAGGCTATATCTACGGGACACGGAGGTGCCACAACCTTACATGCATATGATGTAAATTCTGCAGTAAAGAGATTACTAGGAGAGCCAATGAATATTCCATCTTCTTGGGTACCATTAATGAACATATGGATAGTAGTGAGGAGAATGTCATTCCTTCTACCAGATGGACGAACTAAGTTGCTTAGGAGAATTGTAAGTATAGAGGAAATGAAAGACATAGACGACGTGAGGAGAGTGGCGAACTGGGACTCAAAACAGGATTCCCATAGTCTTGATCTATCTAACGCCTATGTTTTAAAGGAGAGGCTGAAGGAAATAGGAGTGGATGAAAGCGAGGCTGAATTCGAAATTGAAAAGAGGTCTACGTTTTTGAAGTATCTAGTGGTTAAAGGGATGAGAGACTATAAGGTAGTAAGGGAGCAGGTATTGCTTTTCTCGAGATACCCCGAGAGGTTATACAAGGACGCAAAGTCCTACCTTGAAGGGGGGAACAAGTGAAAAGTTATGGAGAAGGAGATACAAGAGATATCGAAGCTAGGGATAGAAATATCAGATGATCAAGAGGAGTTATTATCCTTAACTACTAACCCATTAACATTTGCCTTGGAAAGGGAGTATGAAATAGGCGCTAAAAAAGGGATAATAATAAAGCCCAAGAACATAGAGGAGTTGGAGAAGGCATTAAAAATAATTGAAAACCCATACCCAATATCCCAGGGTTCCAAGCACCTATTTATTAAAGATGAGGAACTCAATATAGTTGATTTAAGGAAAATAAAGGTAATGAACGTCGAGAATAACATAGCTAAGATATCTGGATCCATAACTTTCAATGAATTATTTAAAGTGGGGATTCCGCCATTAATTTCCCTTAACCCTTATGGGAGTTTCCTGGGATTCACTTCTTCGAGCTTTTCCATAGCGTTAGGGAATTACGAGAGTGGATCCTTCAATAATGTTGCATCTAGGATATGTAGGAAAGTAACACAGATCAAGAACCTCATTATGGAATGCCAAATTAATTTGAAGTCATTCAGGGAGCTAAGGGCTATAGTTGTGCCTGCAAACCAGATTAGTTATGAGAGAATAATAAAGGAGAAACCAGTTTTATGGCATGCGGAGCTAGTAAATGAAGGCATATCAAGGAATTTAGGTTTAACAGGTTTTAATTGGGTCTTAATTTACCCAACTTATAGGGAGAAGTTAATTGAGAACTTCTTAAGGGGTGTTAAAGCTGAAACAGATTTAACAATCTACAACTTAAATAGCCTTCTAGAGTTTGCAAATAAGTTCAATCCGTTTGGAATGCTCTTTTCCTTAAGTGGGGAAGGAAGAGAATACATTCCAATAGTTGAAACTGCAAGAAACTTAGTGGATTTAAATAGAAGCATTGAAAAAGTATCAGAATACTATTCCATTCAGATCGTAAACGATGTTAGGGGAGAAACAGGCGTAATTAGGGTTTCATTAATATCTGATTTAAGTAAAATATTAGAAATAAAAGATAATTCTAGAACGTATTTAGGTTTTACTAGGTTGGACGATGAATTAAAAAAGGAACTAAAGAAGAGAAGGAGAAAGAACAAGATAAACGTCAATGGGGAGATAGCAAAATGCATACAATGTGGTGCTTGTAATTCCCATTGTCCAGTAGAGAGGATAACAGGTCTTTCTAAATATTCTCCAAAGGGCAAGATCGCTCTTAGTGAGCTTAATGTAGGGGATTCATGGTTTTATTGCACTAATTGCGGTAATTGCCTTAGTTCTTGTCCAGTGGCTATTAACTTCAGGGGGTTACATGAAAAAGCTTTAAGGGAAAACAAGGTCAGGCCGTCAGGGTTAATGAATGATACGAGGATTCTGATTAAAAAAGATGAAATGTACAATGTACCGAGCTCTATTGTTAAGGACGCAGTGGGATTAATACCTAAAGTGTTTGAGGAGAGCGAGGAAGGAGAAGTCGGCCTTTATTTAGGTTGTATTCCCTTCTTAAACATAAATGAGCTCTCAATACTAGGGGAAATATTTAACAGGCTTGGGATAAAAGTTAAGGTAATTCCTCATTATTCATGTTGCGGTTATCCCTATCTTAAGTCTGCATTAAAGCAAGATTATGAAAAAGCCATTAAGCTTACTAAGGAGAAATTGGGAAAATTTAAGAAGGTTATATTCCTTTGCCCAGAGGCTTATTACACATTTAGAAGAATAGAAAAAGCAGACTTTCAACCTATTTTCTGGACTCAATTATTAAAGGATGTTAGGCTCAGTCAAAGTGACTATTCTTTACATATTGGATGTCACTTAATGGGTTTTGAGGAAGAAGAGGGGATAAGGAATTTGGGTAGTAACTTTAAGGATATTAACAGGTCTTGTTCGGGAGGTCCAGTTGGCGGGTTTAGCAATGAAGTTAGCGAGAAGATATGTAAATCAGTTACCCTGTGTCCATTTTCCCTTTCTAGGAATCAAGAGAACTCAACTATTTCCCTAATAGACTTCATAGCAATGTCATTGGGAATAGATTTGAGCAAGTTGGAAGTTAAGTTACCCAATGAAGTGAAGATAATTGTTAGGGAGATCGTTGAAGATTCCCTTAATGAAAACCTCAATTACATAATTGAAATGGTCAATTGGTTATTTTACGGCCAAGAAGTAGAGAGAGTTTCAACAACAGCAATAAGCCCAATAGAGGGATCGCTCTCGAGGAAATTCGAAGAGAGTAGAAATGATTTAGAGGACATGATTAGGAAGGAAATTGCAATAAACATCAATAAACCCATGGTGAGGTTTAGGTATTTGATAGAGCTTTACAAAATGGTTAATGAAGTCATGACATCTATGAGGGGTGATTTCGTTAATAAGTTCAGGGAGAATTTCGTTGGGAAGAATGAAAGGGAATGGCAATTGATTGAAACCTATCTAGATAGTTTATGGATTAAACTCTTAGAGAAAACACAGTATTCAATGAGGAAGCTAATTGATAGCCTCTTGAGAGGTCAAACTTAATAACATGTAATTCAAATATATTAAACCAAGGAGGTTCCTTATGGATATAATACAGAGGAATTATAAGGATGAGCTAATTGCATATAATGTATATTATAGGCTATCAAAAATGGAAGAAGACGAAAAGAAGAAGGAGGTATTAGAAACATTGTCATTATTTGAGAAGAAGCATTCAGAGATTTGGAGGAAGTTCATTGAGGTTAACAGATTGAATCTGCCTAAAATCACTTTTCTTGATAAGCTAAAGATAGGTTCTTTTGTGTTAGCAAGGAAGATACTTGGTTTGGGGATCACGACTAAGTTACTGGAATTAGGAGAAGAAGGGGATATAGAGAAATACCTCAAGCTGTATAATAATCCATCGATTAATGGGGAAATGAAGGAGGCACTAAAGGAAATAATAACTGATGAGATAGCGCACGAGCAAATGCTAACTGCTGAGGAGCCTAATGTCGAGGATCTAAGGGATAGGATATACGGTATAAGCGATGGATTAATAGAGGTATTGGCAGCGGTATCTGGATTAGCTTCGATATTTGTAAGTCCACTTTTAGTTGCTATTGGAGGCTTAATAGTGGGAATTTCAGGGATGATATCCATGAGTGTGGGAGCTTATCTCTCAAGCAAATCCGAGGAAGATGTTTCTCAGGCAAAAAGGAGGAAGATTGAAATGCAAAGGAAAATAGACGGAGAAGCATTAAAGGGAAGGCTGGAGGAGTTCTTGGAGAATAAAGGAGTTAAGGAATCAACTGCTGAGAGAGTTGCAAGGCAGTTAAATGATGTTGCAGAGGACATAATATCCCCAAAAGGAGCGGTTAATCCCAAGAAAAGTGCGTATAATACTGCTATCTCCTATATAATAGGGGCAATAATTCCAATTTTACCTTATTTACTTGGGGTTGGAGGACTTAAAGGGGTTATTGTATCTTATTTAATAACTGGTATATCCACCTTTATAATAGGTTTCATGATTGGTGTAATAAGTAGTGTTAACCCTTGGAAAAAGGGGGCTGAAATGACGTCGTTGGCAATTTTAGCAGCTTTGGCGACACACTTAATAGGTAGCATTTTCTCTCCAATAATAAGTTAAATTTTCTTGCACTTATATCCTTACATTCAATATAAATTATTAATGAATAAGCTAGCGAACGCAAGGAGCAGTTATTTAAGGGAGGCATCTGAACAACCAGTAGATTGGTACCCTTGGTCAGATGAAGCATTTGAGAGGGCTAGGATAGAGGATAAACCCATTTTAGTGGATGTAGGAGCATCTTGGTGTCACTGGTGTCATGTGATGGACAGGGAGAGCTATTCAAACCCTGAGATAGCAAATATAATAAATAAGTACTTTATTGCAATAAAAGTTGACAGAGATGAAATGCCTGATATTGATAGGGAGTTACAGAATGCCGTTTCAGCTATTTCAGGAGAAGGAGGATGGCCGTTGACTGCCTTCTTAACTCATGACAGGAAAGTCTTCTTTGGGGGAACTTATTTTCCTCCAGAGGACAAATACGGGAGGATAGGATTTAAGAAGCTGTTAACTCAAATAGCCCTCTTATGGAAGGAGAACAGGAAAGAGCTTCTTGAATCTGCAGAGGGTCTTTATAACGCACTTAACTCCAGTCAACAGGCGAATGAAGAGAAACTAAATGAAGATTTCATAGAGGTTTCGATTGCTGACGTTTTACCAATAATTGATTGGGAAAACGGAGGGATTATGAGTTCCCAAAAATTCCCTCACCCTCCTTTAGATATATTCTTATTATCCTATAGTTTCAGGTCAGGCGATGAAATTGGATTTAAGGCAAGTTTAAATACTTTGAGGAAAATGTGTTATGGAGGAATTTTCGATCAAATAGGCGGAGGATTTCATAGGTATACAGTAGACAGGCAATGGTGGATTCCTCACTTTGAAAAGCTTACTATAGACAACGCTGAAATAATAATGGACTTAACAAATCTTTATTCGTTTTATAACGATTTAGAAATACTCGATTGCCTAGAAATGACGGTCAATTATTTAATAAGGGACATGAAGGTAGGGGATTTGTTTGCGAGCAGTGAGGACGCAGACAGCGAAGGAGTTGAGGGCAAATATTACACGTGGACTGAGAAGGAATTAAATGAGGCATTGGGCAAGGAAGACAAACTCATTAAATACCTTTTCTCATTCGATGTTAACGATGGTTTTGTAGAGGGAAGGAAAGTGCTAAAAAGGGCTTTTGGCTTAAAGGAGCTATCAATTACACTTAATTTAAGTATCGAGGAGTCCCTTTCTTATTTGAGAGGCATTAGGAAAGCACTTTTCGAATATAGAGAGAAGAATAGGAAAAGACCCTTTAGGGATGATAATACTTACACTTATCAAAACATGAGAGTAGCGGAGGCAATTCTCAAAACTTATGGAATAGTAAATGAAGGGAAGTTTACATTTGATTCTCTAAAAGTAGTAAATTCCCTAAATAGAGTAACTAGAAGGATGGAGGGGGGAAAGGATGGGTTACTTGAGGACTACGCTTCATCCATCTTAGCCTTAATATCAGCATATGAAGTGACTGGGGAATTAAAATATTTGGATAAGGCAATAGGGATAGTGAATAACATGAATGGGTTTAAGGGGATAAACTCCTTTAACCAGAATAAAGGGGGGAATTATGAACCTATTTACGATACCCCTAATGAGTCTGGAAATGCAATGGCTTTAAAAGCATTGATCAAGCTATCATTTATAAAACCAGACGAATTCTCATTGAAGGATCAGGAGAGGATTCTGAGCAGGTTAGCTTCTCTTGTTAATCAAAACAACACGCCATTTATGGCAGGAATCCTGCTTAACATAGACGCAATAATAAACGGAGTATGCCACATTGTAGTTATAGACGAGGGTGACGGAGTTGCTGAAAGACTTCATAGAGAGGCATTTAAAGTATATTATCCCTTTAAAGTTGTTGAATTAATAAGGGAGGAAAGCAGAAAGGATAAAATAAACCCTATAATAAGGTCTATGCTGAATTACGGCAATGGTTCAAGGGCGTATGTATGCATAGGCAATAAGTGTAGCATGCCAGTTAATAAGGTAGAAGATTTAAGGAAACTAATTAAATAAAGTGTTTTCAATGAAGTGTTTCGCATGCAATATGGAAGTTGAGAAGCTAAAAGATTATTTATGTCCTAAGTGCTATATTGAAAGGAACTTAAGTAACCTAGTTGAAATCCCGAGAAACTATGAGGTTAAAGTATGTAAATCCTGTCTAAGAGTAAAGGACGGATTTAAGTGGGTGGAGGCAAATGGGGGGATAATTCGTTTTTCTATAGGAAAAATAGTGGAGGAATCGAGGAAATCAAATGAGATTTCCTTGGATTTGCAAAAATACGAAATAGAAAGCAAGGAGAGGGAAAGGTATTTAGTGAGGGTTCAATTAGAGCTGAGATTTATGAAAGAGAGAAGGGAAATATCAGGTGTAGTAAACATAAAGGAAATAAATAACACTTGCCCTTCGTGCCTATCAAAGAGGGGAAACATATATGAAGCAATAATCCAAGTTAGGGGTGAAAAGGTAAGGGAAATAATAGAGAAGATAGTGAATTCACACATGAACTTCATAACTAAAATTGAGAACGTGGATAGAGGAGTTGACCTATATATTTCTGAGACAGGTGTAGCTCTAAAAATTGTCAAGGGTTTGCACAGGGAGGGTGTAATTAAAAAGTACATTAAGAGCTATAAGAATGAAAAGGTTAAGGATGGTAAGAGATATGCCAAACTGGTAATTTCTATCTCGTAAACAGAAGAAGCTTTAAGGGGTAATGTAAAAGTAGGTTTATGGTTGCTATTGTATGTGCTGGGCTAAGTAAATTCGGTAAGAGATCTGAAGACATACTCAAGATAGCGTTTGAATCAATATTAAATATGGGCAATTGCATGAGGGAACCAGATTTCATAGTATTATCTAACTCCTATTCAGGTGAATTCAATGATATATCAGGCCTTAATAACATAGTAACCTCTTACTTAGGTTTAGAAAGGGTTCCCTCAGTCAGAATAGATAATACAAGTGGAAGTGGGGGAAGCGCAATACTTATTGCGAAGGCCTTAATTGAATCTGGAAAATACAGAAGAGTTTTAGTTATTGGGGTGGAAAAGATGACTAGCAGGCAAACAAGAGAGGTAACGAAAACAATAGCGAGCCTTCTACACGAAAGGGAAAGGAAAGCTGGATTCACTTTACCTTCGCTTGCATCTTTTTCTGCAAAAGAGTATATGAGTAAATTTAATGCAAGCAGGGAGAGCATAGCAATGGTAGCAGTCAAAAATCATAAGAACTCAGCGAAAAACCCCTTTGCGCATTCTAGGAAGGAAATCAGTTTAGATGAGGTATTGAGTTCTAGGATAATAGCAGACCCATTAAGGTTGTATGAGTTCAGTCCCATAAGTGACGGTGCAGCCTCAATACTTTTAACAACTGACGAGGATGCATATAGTTTTACGGATAAACCAGTTTTCATAAAGTCCTGCGTCGAGAGCTCATCTGAGAGTTCGGTAATATCAAGGAACTCATTTATTGATTTTGAATCAGTGAGGGAATCATCTAGGTTAGCATATAAAGAAGCTAATGTAACTCCTGTAGAAGTTGATTTTGCGGAAGTTCATGATATGGCTACAATACTTGAAGTAATTCAGACCGAGGAGATAGGGTTCTTTAGAAGAGGGGAAGGATGGAAAGCAGTGTTGGAAGGCAAGACGGAAATTAGAGGAGAAAAACCTGTAAACACAAGTGGAGGTCTAAATGGAAAAGGTCATCCTATAGGGGCTACTGGAATAGCTCAGGCAGTTGAAGTATTTCATCAGTTGAGAGGGGAAGCTGGGGAAAGGCAAGTTAAAAGTGCTAGGATAGGATTAAGCCTTAATATGGCAGGCTTTGGAAACTCCAGTGTAGTAACTATATATGGTGTAGAGCCTTGATAATTTATTACTGCGTTAAGTGCTCTAGAAAATACCTCATCAAAAAAGTTAAATGCAGTAGTTGTGGTTCTAACGTTATTAATGAGAGTGAAATAGCTGAGTTCAATGTGATCCACGTATCGCGTTTAACTGCCACATCCTTGGGCTTTCCAGAGGAATTAAATTTAGTTATAGCCGAAAGAGAAGGACTAAGAGTTCCATGTTCTACAACTCAGCAAATCAATATAGGGGACAAAGTCATTATAAAGGAAGGAGAAAAAATTGAGTGCCTTAAAGCCTAGAACGTTAGAACCTCATATCCATTGTTAACGTAAAGGGCAATCCTCTCCCCAACAGGATGCAACCTTATTCCCATTGATTGCAGGCTATCCTTTATGTTTAGCCTCTCAGAAACTGCTATACACGCTGAGTCCACTGCACCAATGCTTATTAACTTCTCCACGTTCTTCTTTACGTAATCTGGAGCTTTAACAAGATAGGATTGGCTTGGACCGAAGAAGATTACCTTAACATCTTCATATCTCTTATTTTCAATGGCTCTTAGGGCAGAAGTTATTGCTATCTCAAACTTCATAGGGCTATCGTCTCCTGATGTTATGAGGTAAAGTACTTTAGCCATAACTATTAGTTAATTATGAAGCTATTATAATATTATCATGCCAGATGAAGCAGTAATCAGATATATTATCGAAAGTATTAAAACTTTTTTGAATTAATAAAACATATTAATTTTTCAATTTTTATTTGCATCTAAACTAACGTATTTAAGTTACCAGGTTAACTCTCTTTGGGGAAACATGTTTAGGTTTAACGTTGATCCTAGTTTCTATCCTTCGCCTAAAATGGCATCTAAAGCTCCCCAGGAGGAAGTAGCTTATGTTGCAAATATGTATGTTGGAACTGGCATAGAGAGGCCAGATTACGTAGCAGTAATAGATACCAACCCTAAATCAGAAAATTACTCAAAGGTAATTTACAAAGTGGAATTGCCATATATAGGGGATGAGCTACATCACTTCGGATGGAATGCATGTAGTTCCGTTTTATGCCCAAATGGAAAGCCTGATTTGGAGAGGAGGTACTTAATTGTTCCAGGTTTAAGGTCTTCTAGGATTTACGTAATAGATACCAAGAAAGATTATAGGAGACCAGAAATCAAGAAGATAATAGAGCCCTCTGAAGTGAAGGATAAGACAGGCTATTCAAGGCTTCACACAGTTCATTGCGGGCCAGATGCCTTATTCATAAGTGCTCTAGGTAATGAAAATGGAGATGGTCCAGGAGGGTTACTAGTAATGGATCACTACTCCTTAGATGTTTTGGGTAAATGGGAAATTGACAGGGGAGATCAATATTACTCCTATGATTTTTGGTGGCATATAACTAGCGATGTAATGGTCACGAGTGAGTGGGCAGTCCCTAACACTATTGAGAACGGTTTAAATCCTGCTCACCTAAAGGATAAATATGGCAATAGAATTCACTTCTGGGATCTGAGGAAGAGGAGAAAGGTTAATTCGATTACCTTAGGAGAGGAAAATAGGATGATATTGGAATTGAGGCCATTCCATGATCCAACTAGGCTAATGGGTTATGTCAATTCAGTTGTGAGCCTTAAAGATCTAAGTAGCTCTATATGGCTCTGGTTCAATGAGGACGGGAAGTGGAGGGCAGAAAAGGTAATAGAGATTCCAGCAGAGCCATTGGAATCTGGATTACCGGAAATACTTAAGCCATTCAAGGCAGTACCTCCTTTGGTGACAGATATTAATTTATCGCTAGATGACAAGTTCCTTTACGTTAGTTTATGGGGAATTGGAGAGTTAAGGCAGTATGAAGTTAGCGACCCATTTAGGCCAAGGTTAACAGGAAAAGTGAAACTGGGAGGTATTTTCCATAAGGAAAATCATCCTAGTGGACATAAACTAACTGGAGCCCCGCAAATGGTAGAGGTTAGTAGAGATGGAAAGAGGGTTTACGTAACTAATTCTCTATATAGCAGTTGGGATAACCAGTTTTATCCTGAAGGGATAAAGGGCTGGCTTGTAAAACTAGATGCATCAAGTGAAGGTGGGTTGGCAATAGACAAGGAGTTCTTCGTTGATTTCGGTTACTCAAGGGCACACCAGGTTAGACTTAAAGGAGGAGACGCTAGTTCAGATTCCTATTGTTACCCTTGAGGAAAAATGCTTTTTTACTCATCAATTTTATTAGGAGTGTTAACAGGTTTAGACCCCTCAAAAGGGTGGCTATATTCAGTATATTTTCTCATTCATAGGGGAAGTAGGAAGACGATGCTGAATAGCTTTTTAATAGTTATTTTTTCCCATTTTATTTCAATAATTATAAGTTCGCTACCTTTTATAATAGCATATGCACTCTTTTCAAGCAATGTAATATTCTTCTCACTTTCGTTAACTGTTTTAATTCACGGAGTGACAAAGTTTTTACTACCAAATCTGCATTATAAAGGTAGCGTTAAACCTTCGTATTCTCAATTAATGAAGTGGTCTTTAATAAATTCAACCATAAGCTTCTACGGCCCTTTCATTTATCTTTGCTATTTGGTCTCACCTTTCAATTTGATATCCTATATTTCCTCACTGCTCTTAACGATGTCTTTTACTATTATTTATTTTTCCCTGAAGGGTTTAAATGCATTAAGGAAAGTATGGTTTAATTATGACAGATTTATAGCTATAATATTCATAACGTCATCAATTTACCAAATTACCTCATTTTGTTGTCCCTATGTCCATATACCTTTTAAATGATTTTTCACTTTCAGATTAATTTTGGTTTAATCCTCATTACCTTAAGTGAAAGTCAAGAGCCTTCTCCTAATGTCATTCACTCTCGTTTTACTTTTCGCTCCGTCTAGAGTGGCTCAGATTGAATGAAAAGTAGTGTTCATTCAAGAGCTGAATCCCTTTTCACGTTAACAGGTTTTTGTATTGTTTTTTCAAAACTTTATTAATAGAAACGATGCCTTCCCACACTAGATCAAAAAGGGTGGGGCTGAATCCTTTTTCGCGTTAACAGAAATCTTTTTATATTTGTTTATATCAACTTTTATTGATTAAGGATGACCTCCCACGCCGATGTGGGCTATGCCTAAAAAGAATGGGAGTGATTGCGGGGATGTGAGCCAAATGCCGTTGGGCTCGAGTCCCATGACCCACCTGCCGAGTGGTTGAGGGCTAAGTCCCTGCTCGATCATGATGAGAACAAAATGATTGAAATGAAAGTGTAGGGACAAACGGAGGAAAGCTGAGATGTGAACCCCATGTCTTTTTTGTTCGAGCCTCTTGACTTGCCTACCTTTAAGCTGGGTAGGTTATTAAGGACTAACTCCCTTATAGATCATAAATGTGAATAAAAAATTAGTGAAATGGAAGTGCAATGACAAACAGGTTAATAGTAGAGACAAAATCTTTCCAACGGATAAGGATTAAGTCGTTTGTCCCTACACTTTCATTTCAATCATTTTATCTTCATGAATGAGTATAAGGGCTATCCCTTAACCACCTTGTAAATGGTCATGTGTCTCTTTAGAGCCAAACAGCATTTGACTCACATCCCCCTTAAGCATAGCCCACATTAACGTGAGAGGTCATCCTTTTCAATAAAAATTTAGAATAAACGAAAATAAAGAGATTTCCATTATCATGAAAAAGGATTAAGCCTACATAATAAAAGTGTTTGACATCTTAATTATTCTAAGTATTAAATAATATCGTAACTTCATGAAATGATATTCCATGGTTCTATAGGTATTCTACTGAACTTCTTCTTCGTTGCATTTTCAATGGCTATAAATACCGCAGCTAAGGCTCCAGTAGTTCCAGCCTCTCCCACTCCCCTGCTTCCTGATAATAATTCAGATGGACGTTCTACTAATTCACTTATTACTCTGGTTGGAGCTTCAGAAGCGGTAGGAACGCCGCAGTCAGATATGGAAGCACATAATGGATTCCCCCTTTCATCATATTTCATTGACTCAATAATTACCTGAGAAGCTCCCTGTAGGACTCCGCCTACTATTTGTCCTTCTATCTCCTCTCTGTTTAATATCCTTCCAACATCATCCGTAGCATAATACTCCATGATTTTTACTAGGCCAGTTTCATTATCAACATCCACTACTGAAACATGAGCTCCTGGAGCAAATACATCATTTGCCCTATAGAAGGTCTCAATTTCAAAACCATCATAAGCATTTAAATCATTTATTTTGCTCTTATTTATTTTCGCTAATAACTCCTTTATTGCAAAAATGATTGCAGAAGATCCAACGCTACCAGCTCTAGATCCAAAGCTCCCAATTCCCTCCTTTACATATTCTGTGCTGCCCGTTATAACCTCTACTTTGTCTTCTGAGACTCCCAACATTTCAGAAGCAATTCTCTTAAATGTTGTTGTGTATGCTTGACCATGAGGTCCAAGCCCTAAGTAGAAGTTAATTTTGCCATCCTTGATCTTTACTTTAACAGCCTCTCCTGGAGAAACTCTTACTAACTCACTGAAAACAACTATTGAGATGCCTTTACCTTTATGTATTTCCTTCGCTCTTTTATAGTACCTAGTAGCATTTTCAAAAACCTCTTTATATCCTGCTGGATCTAGTTTCGTTCCTAAGGGAGTTATATGACCTTCATCTCCAATCAAGTTCCTCCTCCTGATTTCAACTGGATCAATACCTAATTCTCTAGATAAATCTTCAACTAGAGTTTCGTGAAGCAATGCAGCCTCTGGTCTCCCAGCACCTCTGTATGCTCCCATGGGAGTAGTATTTGTTAGAACCCCCATCGCTTTAATAGAAATGAACTTCATTTTATAAGGGCCATTGAGCAAAGTAGAAATGAATATTGGGTTATTGAAGTTAATTCCAACAGTGTATGCTCCAATATTTGAAACTATCTTTCCTGATATCCCTAATATTTCTCCACTTTTATTCGCATAAAGCTCTAAATCAGACATTTGCCCTCTACCTGGGGATAAAGTGTTCACAATCATTTCACTCCTAGTCTCAATCCATTTAACTGGTTTACCAAGCTTCAAAGAAGCAATAGCAGCCAGAACGTATTCTGGAATAATAGAAGTCTTATTTCCAAAACCTCCCCCTACATTGGGAGGCGAGCTCACATTAATGTTTTCAGGCGGAATACCTAATATTTCCCTTAGATCATTTTTGACCCAGAAGGGGGCCTGTGTCGAGACATAAAGATTCAGTAATCCCCCTTCCCACCATGCAATACAACCCTTAGTTTCCATAGGGTTAGAAATTACTCTGTCCTGCTTTATTTTCCTCCTAACAATTACTTCCGCTTTCTCCCTAAGGGATAAATTTCCTCCTTCAATTACCTGGTTTACAGCTAGATTACTCTTTAATTCTCCGTGAATGGGCTCTGAATTCATTGCTTCCTCCAAGTCAATAACTGGTTTTAATTCCTCGTATTCTATTGAAACTTCCTCTGATATGTCTTCGGTATTATATTTGCTCTCAGTTATTATTGCGATAACAGGCTGTCCTACAAAATTTACTTTACCATTAGCTAAAATGGGCATTTTGGCAATTTGGTCTGGTAATTTTGGGAAAGGTCTCACTGGCATGTATGTTTTTATTTCATCCCATGTTAATGTTAAGATGGAATAACGAGGTTTCGATATCCTTTTTATTATCCCTCTTGCTATTGGAGAACGAACTACATGTAAGAAAACAGTGCCATTAGGATTTATATCATCTATGTAAATGGATTTTCCAGTTATAACGTTTAAATGTTCTTGAATCACGAAATTTTATTACTCTAAACTCAAATAAAGGTTTCCGTTAAGTAGGGTTGAGGAGGTTGAAATTATCCTCCATTATAAGCAGCTCTCCTCTCATGACTTTTAAATTGGATTAGCTTAACTGAATTTTATTTACTGTTTGAAACATTTGGAAAAACATACTTAAATATCACCTTTTATAATGATTTTTGTAATTACTTGGCTTAATTTTTTAAAGTACATAATTTTTAAAAGGTTAAATGATAAGATATTAGTCTATATCTCTATGAAGCTCTCTATATCCCCTTCCCTGTTAAATCTGACAAAGAACTTGTACTTTTCACCCTTTTGCCTTGCAATACCTATTCTCCCCCTGTAATTTCCCTTAAATTTCATTTCCTCTACTTCCTCCCATTTCTTCCTCTTCTTTACCTCATTTAATATATTCACATACGCTCTATAACAGATTTCACAGCAGAAAAACAATTCCTTATTATCTACTGTCTTCAATAAATTACCCCAGGAGGAATTGCAAAGAGCGCAATTCATTGAGTATAACGTTAACTATAAAAATAAAAAACTTACCAACTATCTTCAATGACTTTTGAAACTGATTTGTCTAAAAGAATAGCCCTTTCTAATCTGGACATTAAGTACTTATCAAAGACGTCCATTGACTTCAAGAAAGTTACTTTAACTTTCTCCACCAATCCTAACCTCTTCGCGTGTTTCTCTATTAGTTCTAGAGCCTCTCCAGCATGATAAATGTCAGCTTCATATCCTTCCCTAAGGAAATCCTTTACCTCCTTTGGATAATCGTTGGAATTTAATATTTCAACGTTAAAGTAATGCATCTTGGCACCTTCTTTCACTAAATCTTTACTTGCAACTAACTCTAAGCTGTGCATGGCAGCCATCGTTTCTACCCAATGTCTTCTCTCGCCAATGTTTCTCCAAAACTCTAAACATGATTTCGTTGAAGGAAGTGGAGGGGTAGACAAGATTTCCTCCCTTTTCATTCCTAGGCTCTCCCCCATTCTTATAAGTAGTTCATAGTGAGAAGGCTTATCATTATATCCAAGAAACTCAGTATTCATGTTTTCCATTTCATACCTCACTACTTCATCATTATCTGTTCTAGCTACTATAAATGCCAACGTCCTCACCCATTGCCTTAAAAAATGTTGATGTTCTAACACATATCCTAATAATACAGCTTTACTTGGTTTTTGCATGGCTAATACAAATGGATGGACTTTGTCCTTATAGAACCTATTAATGAATGTCCTCTTTATCCATGTTTTTAAGTCATTGGTCTCAAGGAAGTTAGCAATCATCTCTTCAAGAGCCCTTTTAGACTCTACCTTTTCCTGGGTTATATTCCTGTTGAGCCACATTATGTGCTCCACATCGTTTAGTTCGCTCTTCTTTAGTAAATGAGCGGAAAGGCTAGAGTAACTATCAAATTCAAATTCACATACAGGACAAAGCATTTAATCACCTAGACTGGAAAATCGCTGGGTAGCCTACTTCTCAGCATCACGTAATCTGGATCATTTCTGTATTTGTCTTTTAACCTCATGAGTATCTTTTTCACTTCTTCGCTGTCTAAATTCCTCGCGTCTGAAATCATTTTCACTGTATTCTCGAAATCCTCCATGCATGTATTATAGCAATTAACAGCTGCCTTTAATAACTCATATTCTAGCGGTTCCATAAACTAAATTGGTCTCAAATCTTTTAACGTTTTAGTAGCTAGCAGAAATTTTAACTTTAAATAATAAGGAAAATGCAATGGGTAAAAAGGCAAAGGATAAGGGGGCAAAAAGGGATAAGATTAACAGGGCAAGGATAAGAAAGAGGCAGTACTACTTAGTAGCTTTATTCTCAGTTCTCGGCGTCATAATAATAGCAATAACTTTAAGTCAAGTTAATTCAGCTGACCTTGGAACTCCGGTTACTCAAAGCCTTTACAACAGAATGTATTACGTTTCAAACAATTACTTTGGACAAGTAAACTACAATTACCTAAATTCTTATTATATATATAACAAAAGTCCAACTTATTTAAATGGCAAGTTATTGGTTGTCTACATAGGTTATGAATGGTGTCCATATTGTGCCTCCGAGAGGTGGGCTTTAATATTAGCATTAATGAGGTTCGGTAACTTCTCCAACCTGGAATATATGCAGTCAACTCCAAACGATGTCTTTCCAAATACTCCAACATTCACATTCGCTAAGTCAAACTATATTAGCAATTACATAGTTTTCCAGGCCTACGAGGTTCAAGATAGGAACGGAAACCCCTTAATGCCTCTGCCAGCTAACTATTCAAGTTTATGGCGTTCGAGTATATGGTCTAAAAATAGTGGTTCTGTACCTTTTATAGATATAGGAAATGTTTACATACAGTTTGGGTCTACAGTTGATAATCAACCTCTAATTGGAAACAGTTGGGATTCAATAGTTAATGGATTATTGAATAACTCAACTCAGTTCAACTCCATAATTAATTCAGCCAACTCATTGACAGCTGCTATTTGCTCTCTGTTAGCTAATAATTCCCCAAATATATGTAAAAACAACGTTATATCCAAGGAAGTCAATTATTTGAAAACGCATTACTCTCTCTCCTTTAGTATTGGTAAACCCATTAATAATGCCACTGAATGGGCAAGCGTGCAGTATAAGCAAATAGATCCTATTAAAAACACTTCGGTGAATACAAAGTATCCAACAAATATAATCCCTAAGACCCAGAGAGGCAGTAAAACGAACTTAAGTCTATTTGAAAACCAAATTATTATCATTAATGAAAACCAGGCAACCGCTAAGACAGAGTCTGGTATTCCCAGGATCTTGGAATAAGCGCTTCCCTCGACAGATTCGCAATTAATTAAACCTGAGTTAGGGCAGTAAGCACTGTAATTTAGAGGCTTTGAGAGTGACAAGTAGACGGAATCACCTAGGCCTATTAATGCCAGAATTAAGAATGCAAGTGTTATCTTTCTCAATTAAATCCCTATGTAGTCTTTTCCTTCCACTTTTCAAGTAATTTATTTATTTCCCTTGCTAATTCAACATCCTTCTCTGTTATGCCTTTAACACTATGAGTAAACAGCTCAAGTCTTAGTTTTTTATAGCTTATGAAGATATCTGGGTGATGTTGCAAACCTTCAGCTAAATTAGCTAGCTCATCGACGAACTTTATGCAATCCATGAATGTCTTAAATTGAAGCTCCATTACTAATTTATCATTCACTAGCCCCCATCCATGTGGTAAGAGGTTAATTATTTCCTCCCTTTCTAACTTTCTCATATCATTAAATACCTCTATTGCTTAAAAAGCCTCAATCTCTTTTAGTCGCAAGATATAAGTAAGCCAAGAAAGGTATTATTAGCCAAGCTAATCCATCGATGGTTAAAGTGTAGATGTTGACGCCATAAAGGGACGGGTTTATTGGTAAGCCAATGAAATTGTTGTTGAGAAATACATTAACCAGGCTAGGAAATTCATAGGGATTGAAGAAGTAAGATATCAAATTTATTAAGATGTATTGAGAGGAATTGAGCGCAATCCCCATAGCATTCGAGATTGCAAAGACTATCAAAGACCAAAAGAAAATGTATAGGATATAGACAAATATTAATAAGCCCAATAGAGTTCCAGAACTTTTAACTACGTGGGATAAGAAATATGAAATACCTATAAAAGCAATTACTTCGACAACTATTGATCCTATAGATAGCAAAACTAGATTAGATGGTAAGAACGATCCCAATAGGTAAAAGGATATCAGATCAAGGATTACTATGCTAACAATTAATGCAAATATAATGGCTAATGTGTTTGAGATGAACCTCGAGATTGCTAAACCTCTCCTACTTATAGGTCTAACTAACACAGACTCTAAGACTCCTGTAACTTTATCCTTTCCGTAAACCGAGTAAGAAGATATTATCGCCATTAATGGGAAAAGGAATGCTAGGATTGAGGTAATGAAGTTTGATGCTAAACTTGAAGGAGACTGAGTTAATTGATTGCTACTACTATAGAGAAATTGGGTGCTGTAAGAAGATTCCTCTACAAGCCCTCCCTTGCTATCGAATAAGTAAAATGATACTGCAGAGTAGTTCCTTATTTCCCTCTCTAAGTTTACTAAGCTTATTATATTTATGTAATTACTGATGTTCTTAAGAAAGAGTAGTTCAGTCTTGTTTAAGCTTGATAGAGAATTTATTTGATACGAGTTTTGTAATGAATAGTAAACGGAAAACCCCAATGGCTTGCCTCCATCACTATCGAAGGCGAATACAAGCAAGTCCTTTTTTGATGCGTTATTAGGATCTGATATTATATTTAAAGCATTTACAAGGCTATAGTTTCCGTATATGGCATTTTGAAACTTGAAGGAAGACTCCGCCTGTCCACTAGCATAACTAATTTGCATAGATAAATAGTAAGGTTTGCTTGAGTTAATTTGGGGTAGACTGACTGTGAAGTTAGCAATTCCCATTGAGTTCGTGAGCATTGAGGACTTGTAAATTGATGTTCCGTTATAATTAGAGAGAGTTAACGTTAAGTTAGCATTCTGTAGACCTTGACCAAAACCATTGTAAACGAAGAAAATTAAATGGTACAGGTTGCCTACTTTGTAGTAACCAAAGCTATACCCTTCCTGGAAAGTTACTTGGATTCCACTAGAGTTCTTTGCAAAAGGGATGAAAAGTAAACTGAAAATTATAACGAGTATTATAATTACAATAACTGCCTTTCCTTTAATTGTCCTCTTAAAGTCATATATCAAAGGGGATATTCTCATTTAACCACCTTGAGTCTTAATAAGGTTCAAGAAATAGTCCTCTAAGTTCTGGTTTACCGTTAAAAACTCCTTTACTTTTATCCCCCTACTAACTAGGGCAAAATTTACATCGTATGGTTCTGCTTTAAAGTTCGTTAATATAAATTTTCCCCCCTCTTTCCTCAAGTTTCCATAGTACAACAATATTTTCTCCGCCTCCTTAATGTCACCTTCTACGCTTATCCTGATTTCCCTTTCACCTATCCTTTCTAATTCCTCCCTTGTTATTTGCTTTATTATTTTCCCCTTATGTATTATAACTACTTTATCAGACAGTGTTTGGACTTCAGATAATATATGAGAGGACAACAATATAGCCTTGTTCCTAGACTTAATCTCCATTATGAAGTCCCTGAAGAACTTTATCCCTGAAGGGTCTAACCCATTTAGAACTTCATCTAGGAGGAGATTTTGAGGATCAGATATTAAAGAAGCAGCTAGGCTAAACCTCTTCTTCATCCCTTGGCTATAGGAATTTATTTTCTTGTTTTCAGCTCCCTCTAGGCCAACTAACATAAATAATTCCCTAGCTTTTTCCCTGGCCTCCCTTCCAGTTATGCCGTAGAAGCCCATGAAGTAGATAAGTAAGTCTAAGCCCTTTGCATTAGGGTCAAAGTTAGGAATCTCTGGGACAAAACCTAGCCTGTAAGAGGCCTCGACTTTATCATTAACTATGTCAAATCCATCAATCTCAACTGATCCTCTTGAAGGTAGGATGATTCCCGATGAAATCCTGAGTGTGGTAGTTTTTCCAGCACCATTTAAACCTACAAAACCTACTAATTCCCCGTTTTTCACCTCAAAGGAAACATCGCTTATTGCTGGAGGAGATTTCTTATTATAAAACTTGGTCAATCCCTTTATTATTATCATTGAAGACAATTCCACTATGGAAATTTAAAGTTTCAAGAATTCCTCTAAATACAAAAGCCCTATACATATTAAAATCCATGGAGCTAAGGGAAATTCAGATGAAACTGAAGGAAATGTATTACGAGAAGGATAGAGGAAGGGGGTTGTTTGCAACGTTCACGTGGTTGGTTGAAGAAGTTGGTGAGCTTGCTCAAGCAATACTGGAGGGAAAATATGGGAACGTGGAAGAGGAAATAGCAGATGTAATAGCTTGGACTATATCTATAGCAAATCTTACTGGTGTTGATGTGATGGAAGCATTAAGGAGAAAGTACTTTAATGGAACTCAATAAAAATATAATTATTAAGACCTCTCATAATTCATGGAGTTTTCATGGATTTTGATATTGACTTTCCTTTTATCAATACTTGTGGGGAGAAGAATTAAGGTGAGACCCAAGACTTGGATTGTTAGCATTATAATAATCTCTCTAGTATTTACAATAAGTTTATGGCGAGGGCTCTCAATGACCTTAGGAGATGCCTTTAAGGTGTTTTTCATATCATTAGCCTCATCCTTAATTATAATATTCTCCACTTACTCTATCGGATTGATTGTTTCTAGGAAACACGATTATAAAACAGTGGAGAAGACTAAATACTTTCCAACTAACATAATAATATCAGTTATCGTGGGGATTACACTAGGCATATGGTTAAACAACTTCAATTTCCCAGTTTCTACATTAAGTGAGTTAATCAATATCGAGCTAGTTACCTTAATTTCATTAATAGGTATTTCAATTTCACGTGACTTCGACTTCAAGAAGGTTGTTAAGGGGGGAAGTAAGGGAATTAAATCCACGCTTATTGCAATAATTGGGGCTATAATTTCTAGCGCAATTATATCAATTTCATTTGACATAAACATGAAGGCGTCATTGGCAATAACATTTGGATTTGGATGGTACACATTAGATGGACCTTTAGTTACCTCTGCTTTTTCCCCATTACTGGGTACAATAGCTTTTCTTGCAAACTTCTTCAGAGAACAGTTTACCTTTATATTAGTCCCATTATTAAGGGGAAGTCAAGAGGCTCTCATAAGTATAGGAGGTGCGACCACTATGGATGACACGTTGGTAATATACATTAAGTCCTTTGGACAAGAGGAGAGCTTAGCGCCAATTGTTAACGGATTCTTATTAACGATTTTAACCCCAATCATAGTCCCAGCTATCATCTCGCTCTAATGAGGAAGTTCAGGCAATTCCTTTTCCTCACATCTTCATTCCATTCATGATATGGTTACTCCTTAATAATTAGCATTTTCCCATAACTTCACATCACCCATTTCATTTTATTAACGATTAAGCAAGGCTAGACATTAACAAAATCTCACCTTAATTAAGTGTAGTCATGAAACTCCTTTGAGGTTAAAGGTTTTACTCGTCTCCCTGCTTCCCCTTTTTGGGCATTGTTTACATTAAAGGACTTCCTCACTTAAAGAGCGGAAGTCAAGCAAATAAAAGCCTTGAGTATGAAAAGGGATTTAGCTCCTTAACAGCGTAGATGCACTGGCCTCATTAGAAGCCAAGGTGTTTTGCCTAAATCCCGTTTTACTTCCAGAGCATTGATCGCATTGGAGATGATTAAAAGTAAGGAAAAATAAAAGCCTAACAGGTAAAAAACCTCATGTTAATAATGAATATCTAAGGAATACTATAAAACTTTGTTAATACTTACTATCCTCATTAAAGTGAAATTTATTTAATACTTAAAATTTATATTAATTCATATAGAAATTATTACTTTAAATCTGAGTAAAACTAATTCCTTTTTCTGGTTAATATCAAAGCTAACACGGTAATCGTTGCAAATAAAATTAGTATATAATAGTTATATGAGGCATTAGTCTGTAATTGGGTACTGGACATAAGCGATAAGTTAAGTGGAGTTATATTAATGTATTTCTTTAATTCCATCATTTCTCCATAGCTTAAAGGAATTACATGTGGAGGGTTAGGTGATTGGTTGAAGTTAAAAGCATTTAATAAGTTATTGGCTATCTTATCCCTATAAGTTAATGAAGGAAGATTGAACCTCCACTCTATGAACTTGAGTATTGACTCGAAGTAATATAATGTATGATCTATATAACCGCTTTTACTATAGGGAGATATAATTAATGCTGGAACCCTGAAACTTAAACCGTATTTATCTATCTGGGGAGGTGGGACATGGTCATAGAATCCTCCATAGTCATCCCATGTTATGATGATAACAGAACTGTTCCAATATTTGCTCGTCATTATGGAGTCGACAATGTAGGCGACCCATATCATTCCCAATGTTATGTTTGCGGGGGGATGTTCACTTAATTGAAAATCCGGTATTATCCAAGACACTTCAGGTAAATCCCCATTTCTTAGGTCAATAAAGAACTGGTCTCTACTTGCGAAATGCGAAGCATATCTTAAAGTGTAGGAAGACATTTTAGCAGCATAGGGATTCCAGAAGTCAAATGCTTGCCCGCTCTTTATTGCTTGAGAGTAAGTTCCAGGAGTAATTGGGTAGTCATAATATTTCCAAGATATAGAACTATTCATGAATAGATCTGCAATTGTCTCTATCATATTGGATTCATTTAGATAAATGTCTTTAAGCGTTTCACTAGATGAACTACTTACTCCTGGGAATATTGATATTATTGGTGCTTGTCCCGCTATTGAATACCAATGGTTAGGCTGACTGAAGCTTAAAACAGAGGAAAAGAAGTTATCACATAAAACGTAATTTTTAGCCAATTCCCAATAATAAGGGATAGTTATGTTATTGTAGTAAGCCATAGTAAATATATTTCCCTCTGCCTCAATGAACTTATCCATTTTTCCATTATCATAAGCTATATGCGAGGAATTCCAGTTATGTGGCATGTCAGGTGTGACTGGAGTTGTTATTAAGAAGGGTCTAATGCAGTAACCCTCATATTTCATGCAAACGTCCTTTGGAACTCCATTAGCGCCTGGAAAAACACCAAAGTAGTTGTCAAAGCTGTGGTTCTCCTGCATTATTATTATTATGTGTTCTATCGGAATTCCTTCTTGGTAAGTCTTAGTAGGTAAAGTTGTTAGGGATAATATAATTGCCAAAGCAAAAATAAATCCCTTCACAAAATTCCTTATCATCACCATAATGTTTAATAGAAGGTAAATTTAAAAAATTATTTTTTCTTATTAATAATGCTAGATAATACACTAACTAGGTATACTAAGGAAAGGGCAAGGCAAATCCAGTAATAAATTGTAGGGTAGCTGGAGATGTAAGTTTCAACTAATGTATTTCCTAGCTGTATTAAATACGGTTCACTTCCAATTATGATGAGGGGATAATTGTTGCTATAGCTATATGATGGAGCTATTACTGGTAAAAAGTAGTTGAAAACAATGTAATTGAAAATTACATAGGAAATTACTGGGAAGATGAGGTATAGTATAGTAGCCCAAAACATTCCAGAGTATTTCCTCTCTTGGCCTATTAATGTGTAATATATATAAAATGCAGAGATAACTATTACGTATATTCTTAAACCAAAAAGTAGTAAGTTAATGAAGTCAAAAATGTCAAAAGTTTTTCCTAAAATGCTAACGTCTAGAATAAATGGAGAGTCTTTTACTACAATAGCCTTTCCTATGCTATACTCCCACCATGGATAGGGAACTAATGCTATAATTAAACTGGAGACATTAGATAGTAGGGATAATTTCCTAACCACTTTGAACACCTAACGACATTTGAGTAGTTACATTTATGTCCAGGAACCCCAACTTAATCTCTACTTTATACCCCTTCTTAATTTCATTTAGCAAACCACTTTCGTTAGTTATCATTATGGAAACGTTCTCAACAGACTTTGATGGAATTGTCACACTATTATAATTGAATTTCAAGTATTTTCCTGAGAAATTATAAAGAGTTATATTGAAATCTGACGTATTATTGAACTCAAGTAAAAGGTTTGAGTTCTTGATTAGTACTTTATCTATTTTAGGCTGAGATCCATTAATTAGCTCATTAATTTCTTCCCTAGTATTGTTTATCAAGTGCGGCAAATTAGTGGAGAAGAGGGCAAAGATCACAATTAAAAGGAAGGATACAGTCCCTGCTACTTTTCCAAAGTCCACAGGATGAATATCATATTTAGAATTTAAGCTCTAACGTTTCTTCAACTTTAATTTGATCAAGAAATCACTAATGTGATAGCAATGATAAAGCAAATGAGGAATGTATTATTCATCTCCTTTTCAGCTTTCTTCGCTGATCTAGGATATCAAGCAGCACTTTCCCTGTTTCCAATTTATTTGGTTTACATCCTCGGTGCCCCAGTGTCCCTTTACGGTTTAGCTGAGGCGATGAACTATGGAATAGGATCTTTCTTCGGTTTTATAGGAGGTAAATTGTCTGATGTTTACGGTTCTAAGAGAATATCAATTATAGGAAACGCCTTAATACCATTAATGTCGTTAATGGTTTATACCTCAAACGTGATAGCCGTTATGTTATTATTTTCTTGGGGATGGTGGATGAGGAACTTAAGAACTCCTCCAAGGAGGGCATTGCTTTCATCTGTTACAGAGGAACATGAGAGGCAGGAGGCTTACGGTATTTTACACGCTTTAGATATTGCTGGCGCTACTATAGCTGTGGGCTATATTACCCTCTCTCTCTTTTTAAAGATTGATATAAAAATCGTCATGTTAACAACTATTGTTTACCTAGCAATAAGCACACTTCTCCTGGCATTAGTTAAACCAGGGAGGAGTACATTAAGTTCTAAACAGAGAATTAAACCTGAGGGTAAGAGGGTTATAAGCGGAGTTCTCATTTCGACAGCCCTTTTTGGCTTCAGCTACTTTTCCTTTGGCTTCCCTATCCTAACTGTAACCGAGAAATATAACGAACCTTACTTGGGAACTCTAACTTATATTGTTTTCCTAGCAGTTTCCTCCCTTTCTGGATATTTGTTTGGAAGATTGAAATATAGCGAAGTATTCCAGCTCTCTCTAGGTTATGGCTTAGCTTCAATATCTAGTCTCTGTTTCCAGTTGTTCTCTAGTTTGTACTTATATTTCCTCTCTTCAGCAATAATGGGAGTAGCCGTAGGCATGGTGGAGACATTTGAGCCATCTATAGTATCCAAGATATATCTGAGGGAAGGGGAGGGTATGGGAATCCTAGCAGCCTTCAGGAGCACAGGCCTATTTATAGGTAATTTAGCTATGGGTTTCCTCTACCCTCTTAATCTTGCATATTGGTATGCGTTTTTCGTTTCGTTTTTGGCCTCAATAATAATGTTGGTATCAGGTAAGGGGTATTCAAAGGTTCCTTAAAGTAAATTCTTAAAACAGTTCGTTGTGACAGAGGGACACTAAACTTAAGCCCTTCAGGTAGAGAGGAGCTCAGATCCTATTGGCATTGCTTAAGATTACTAAGAGTGTAAAAACTCGCTTTAGGAAACCCCTTCTAGAAGTATTGTAGTAGATTTTGTATTAATTTATTATTTAAATCTATAGTTTTTAGTAAACATTGCTATTATCATTGTCAAAAACATAAGTATTATGGAGGTTATGAATATTAAATTAAAGGAAAGTCCAGAAGGGAAGAACACAACTCCTAAGATCTTCCCGTCAAAGTAAATCAAGTAAGGCTCCTTAAATGAAGTCATGTAGGTTGAGGCAATTACTGGGCCAATAGCGCTACCTATATTTCTCAACAAAGTGTTAACTCCTAGACTAAGGGCTCTCTTATCTTGGGGGGTTGAAACAGCAACCATGTTAACAATCGGAATAATAACAGAGATAATTCCTATGCCCACAATAAAGGCATCCAAAGAAAGATCAAAAGGTGTCGACCTGTTGAAAATGAAGGTGGAGAAACCTAACATCGAGATTATTGAACCTGTAATTAACAAGGGTTTTGGTCCAAGCCTAGGAGTTAAATTGCCCACTATGGGGCCAACAATAAGCATGACGCTAGTAGCTGGAGCAAACGTTAAACCAGCGGATATTATATCTAGCCCTAAACCATAAGGTTCAGGTAATTGGGAGTAGTACACCACAGAAAAGAACAGAATTAACAATGCAATGCTTGAGGTTAACCCTAGTAAGTTAGCTACTAGGAAATTCCTTATCCTCATTAACCCCAAGCTAATCAATGGTTCCTTGCTCCTCATCTCTATTGGAACAAAAGATATTATAAGTGCAATGCCAGTTAACAATATTAAGATCTCACCAAATGAACCCCATCCTAAGTAGGGTATTTCAGTTATGTAAATTAGTATTAATGTAACACCTATGGTTAGTGTAGCTATGCCAAAATAATCTATTACCTCCTTTCTCCTCACTTCACCTCTTCCTAAAACCCTAGCAGATAAAACTATTAGTATTAACGAGAGTACAAAAGCTATGTGGAAGGCGAACTGCCATCCAAGTATTTGGTCTATATAAGATCCCAAAATTAATCCTAGAGCCGTTCCTATCCCAAATGTACTGCTTAATATCCCTTGGGCAAATGCCACCTTTGAAGGGGGAAAGATATCTGTTATAATAGCCAAACCTATTGGAAACATTGCCATACCTAAACCTTGGATGGCTCTGGAAGCTATTAGGAAATAAACATTTGGCGAGAAGCCAGCTATACCAACTGCTATCATATAAGACAACATTGCAAGTAAGTACATTTTCCTCCTCCCATAAACATCCCCTAATTTTCCAAAGAGAAGAGAGGAAACTCCACCAACAATAATGTAAGAGGAAGTTACCCATGCAATTACTGATTCAGTAGTATTGAAATCGTTTTGTATAGTTGGTAAAGCAGGCACAACCATTGTCTCTACATAGTTAACTAGGAGGGCTACTAAGGAGAGCAATGTTAAAACCTTATTACCCCCATTCACGAATTTCATTGTTCTTTGATTCTTTAAATGGTTAACAATTTTGGTTATTTAATTCACAATTTTACATAATTTATTTTAAAAGTGTAGAATAGTAATTGTAGTTTTGATCTTTTTTTCCTAAGGGCAATAATTTGTTTAACACATTTATTAATGATTGGTTTACCAGTATATGCACTGCATAGTCTACAATTGAATTAATCTACCATCCAAATTAATGAGTTTCTGTTTAATGCAAAGAACTCTTGAAAGGTAGGATAAATTTCTCCACTAAAGGCAATTGTTCTAAATGGTTAACCAATAACTTAATATTTTCCTCGTCAGCTCTCTTAGGTAATTATCCAGTTCCCTAGCTCTAGTAAGTATTTCCTCTCTGTTATTTACTTCACTTGTCCACTCATTAACCATTTCATATGTTACTTCTGGATGAAACTGGATTCCAAGTGCTCTCTTGTATTTTATTATTTGATAGTATTTCTCGCTATAACCTAATAATTCTGCTCCTTCAGGGATTGTAAACGCATCCTCATGCCATTGAAATACTTCTATTTCCCCTCCTAAGATCTCCTTTATTTCTCCTAACGTCTTTATTTTTTTGAAACCTATTTCACTTCCAAAACTCCCCTTATTTACTAGACCTCCTAGGGTATGTGATATTAGCTGAGAACCCAAGCATATTCCCAAAACCCTTTTATTTTCCTTTATCGCCTTCCTTATTAATTCCTCTTCTATTTTCAGGAAAGGATAATTGTTCATTTCATAGACACTCATTGATCCCCCCATGATAATTAAGGACTCAAATTCCTCATTGCCTTTCAACTCATCTGAATACAATTCCTTGAAGTCTAGAAAATCTTTAATCCTTCCAGCCCCCTCCCTATCCTCGTGTTTTATTAGTAGAAGATTCATTTATTTTCTCATTTAAATAAGAGCCTAATATTTAAATATTAAAGGTAGTAAGAATTAATTACTCAAGGCATAGCCTTCTTAATCTATTACCTCACTAATTTATTGTCTTTAAGGTTTAATTGCTTGGATACTTTTTACTTATACTTTCCAATTGTTAGGTATTTGCAATCAGCAATGATTACCCTTCAACGTTTGCTACCTCATGATTAAAATGATTAACATGCACTCCCTTCTAGATTTCTCCTTAAGCATTCAACGCTTTTCCACTTACCATGGATTTTGAGTCTACTGTTATTCATGGTAAATACTAAGCAACTATGCCCATATGCGAAGCCTTCCTCTTTTCCCACACCCATCAAACCTTAGAGCGGTACTCCATTAAGTTGACAGATCTTCACAGCAATAAATATTATAAGTGAAAGAACTGCCATAAGGATTAACTAGGATAACTGGACCTTTATCTCAATCCTCATCGAGGACATTTTTATTATTGAGAAATATATCATCTCGACGTAAGTGCCTTTAGCAGAACTTCCCCCTAATTGTAGACCCCCTCTTATATTCATTACATCATATAATTAATGTAGGAATCTACTATATTGTGGGCCTTGAGAGGACTGTTACAAGAATGTGAATGTTGATGAGTTCAAGATTTTGCCACATTTCATTCCTAAACTAATTGCCATAAATACAGTAAGGTTAAAGAGGTTTAACTAATAGTTTGTTCAGATGTATGGTTTATATATGAAAGTTATAAGGATGTAATTGCAATTACGAGCACAAATGTAGACCTCTAATACTCTCGAATGTTTACCAGAGTAAGCCATATTTGATGAACTAGTTTTGGGATCAGAGTTGTTAGTTCTTCCTAAATGGTTAGGGTAAACCTTTTTATGATATTCTAGTACTGACTAAAAGTGAATTAATTAATGTTCTTTGAGGAATTTCCTCACCTCGTTTTCTGGGAAGTCACTAAAGCTTGCCCGTTAGCTTGTAAACACTGCAGGGCCAATGCCTTAGAAAAACCTTTACCATGTGAGCTGAAGACAGAAGAGGGAAAGAGATTGCTAGAGGATATATCAAAATTCGGAAGAATAAACATAGTGTTTACTGGTGGAGATCCCTTAAGTAGGGATGATATATTTGAATTAATTGATTATGCTAAACAACTTGGATTAATAGCGTCAATCTCGCCTTCTCCTTCACATAGACTAAACGAGGAAGCTATTATGAGAATTAAAGAAAGTGGGGTAATTTATATGTCGATAAGTCTAGACGGTGCTAGGCCATATACTCATGATATGTTAAGGGGTTTAACTAGTTATAAATATGCAATACATGGTTTGAAATTAGGGCTTAAGTATGGAATTCGAGTACAAGTTAACACTGTTGTGTGGAAGGGTAGCTATCCTGAGTTACCGGAAATAGTTAAAATACTTAAAGGGTTAGGAATAACGATATGGGAGGTATTCTTTTTAATTCCCGTTGGTAGAGGTACTTTGAAATTAGATATACATAAGGAGAATTACAAGAAGGTTGTAGATTTTCTAGTAGAAGTAACTAAGTATGACATTAAAGTCAGAACAGTGGAAGGTCCTTTTTTCAGGAGAGCTTTATTGGAGCATAGCGGAATTTTGCAAGATAATGAATTAATAATGAAGCTAAGGGAATTGCTAGGAAATCCAAGTAAAGAAGAGGTTGATAAATCAATAATTCCAACTAGAGATGGAGTAGGAGTAATTTTTATATCTTATAACGGCTATGTATATCCTAGTGGCTTCTTACCCTTGCCCTTAGGTAACATTCGAGAGAAGAGTATTGTAGATATTTACAGGAACTCAGAGATATTGAAATCAATAAGGGTTGGAGTATTAAAAGGCAAGTGTGGTATGTGTAATTATAAAGATATTTGCGGAGGCAGTAGGGCTAGAGCTTATGCAATCTACGGAGATCCTTTAGCAGAAGATCCAATATGTCCATATTAGGGTGTTACATAAAATATAAAATACTATGAAATTAATTAATTTTACTTATAGATTAAAGTGATTTGTTAATGTTAGTAGCTTAAAGTAATTGGTGCAGTAATTAGTTTCGGTTATTACTAGTAAAAGTTGTAGCTAACAAGACTTAAATTAGTTTAAGTGAAAATATAGGTATGCAAAGCCTGAAAGAAGAAATCTTAAAATTGATCAGAGAGGATAGTGAGTTTAGAACTGAGATTGAAAAATTGCTTTTTGAGACTAGATTAAGCAAGATAATAGAGGCTTTAGAAAAGCTAGAAAGTAATCAGAAATCTCAACTGGAAATGATTTCAAGACTAGCTGAAGCATATAAGTCCCTCACCCAGCAGATGGAGGTGCTGACGAAGAGGGTTGATTCCCTCACCCAGCAGATGGAGGTGCTGACGAAGAGGGTTGATTCCCTCACCCAGCAGATGGAGGTGCTGACGAAGAGGGTTGATTCCCTCACCCAGCAGATGGAGGTGCTGACGAAGAGGGTTGATTCCCTCACCCAGCAGATGGAGGTGCTGACGAAGAGGGTTGATTCCCTCACCCAGCAGATGGAGGTGCTGACGAAGAGGGTTGATTCCCTCACCCAGCAGATGGAGGTGCTGACGAAGAGGGTTGATTCCCTCACCCAGCAGATGGAATCCCTTGCCTCTCAAGTTCAAAAACTCGTAGAGTCTCAAGCAGAGACCAATAAGAGAATATCCCAGATAGAATCAACAGTCAGTAGAATTGATAAAACTCTAGGCACTTGGAGTTCTAGATGGGGGTTGACATATGAGAACTTAATAAGAGAGTTCTTCAGGGAATTAATCAAGCTCGAAGGTATAGATTTATCAGAAGTGAGTAAGTTTACTTACAAAGATGAAACAGGAATATATGGATTTAAAGGAAAAAGATACGAAGTCGATATAATAGCTAAGAACAAATCTTTCTATATTATAGAAGTTAAGTCCTTTGCAGATATAGACGATCTAGAGTGGTTTGACCTTAAGTGCAAAGTGATATCAGATGTCTTAAAGGCACAGAACACAACTAAATTACTGCTGGCTATAACCACTACTAAGGAAGTTTTAGAGAGAGCCAAGGAGTTGGAAATTAAGGTTATATACGGAGAACTAATTGAAAGGCAAAGCAGTAAATAAGAAGCCATTGTTAGTAGTTTCACATGAACCTATACCTTAATGTTAATATTAATATTGTATAAGATTGGTAAAGTTATTATGAAGAGGTTTAATTATTGCAAAGGAAGTGTATGATTTCCTAATTGCAAAGCGAAGTAGGCGTGGCCATCCTGCTAAAGGCTGAATCCCCTTTCACTTTAATAGCTTTATTCTTTTGATTTGCATTTCATTAAGAGAAGATGACTTCTCATCCAATATGAGCATTGCTCAAGGTGAGGGAGGGACTAACGGTGGAACTTATTTCTCCTTTACTTTTGGGAAACTCAAGAGCAGGGAGTTAAATGAAGATCCATGAAAATTCAATGAATTTCAAATTCCAAAACTTCACTTAATAGATTTAGCCACTTTAGCTTCCTCTACCTATTAACCTCTCGCCTTATCGATAGTGTAGAATATTTATTAAATTAATTATTTATTAAAAAAGTAATGCTTGGAATCAGAAAGTAGAAAGGACTAAATACTACTTTTATACATGCCTTTAACTAGCACCCTTCAATGAATTTCTTCTTTATGTGAATCATGAGTGTAGGGCCATTCATTATTGGCTTACCTTATTATTAAAAGTATGTTATCAAGTTTAATGGGTTTGATTCACCTTCCTCTTATTTTCCAATTCTTCGAACTAAACCCGCGTTTTTGAGGAAACTATCCAATGGCCTGTTAGTAAAAAAGTTATAAAGATAACGGAAAGTATCCCTAATTATTATTAATACCTGATTCCATTAGAAATATGTTAAACCTTGAATCTTTGACGCCCCCTCTAATGCTAAGTTCAACTTTATTTTACTATCTCTCACTACGAAAAACTGCTTTTTTAATAATATATGAGCTGACTTGATAATTACTATAAAATTAAATTTCGAAGTGATTTCAAATAAGTACTAAGCTTCTTATGCTTTTACCTTCCTTGAGGGACTTTATAGCTTCATTGACTTCATCAAGCTTGTATGTGTTACTAATTAATTTCAATGTCGAAAATTTCCCTAACCTTACCAATTCAAGCAGTTTGGGCATATCAACCCTTGGTCTACCTCCTCTATTCCCAATGATCCTTATCCCTTTCCTAACAACTTCAATAAAATTAATTGGAACCGTTACGTTTGTATGAGTTATTCCCACTACAATAGCTCTACCGTTAGTTTTCACGATCTTGATCGCTTCACTAATGGTTTGAGGCAATCCAACCGCCTCGATTGCTACGTCTACTCCCCCTATCTTATTAATAGCCTCTGTTACGTTTTCCTTGTTAGCATTAATAATAACTGTAGCCCCTATTTCTAATGCTTTCTCTAATTTCCAGTCCTCGACATCAATAACTATTATTTCTCCTGCACCACTTGACTTCAATAATTGCACAATGCTTAGCCCTACCCCACCTGCACCTAAAACTGCAACGCTTTCCCCAGGCTTTATTTCTGAGCTAGCAACTGCACCATAAGCAGTTAAACCTGCACAACCAAGCGGAGCTAAGAACTTTAAGTCGTAATCGAATTCAACTTTAGTTGCAGCGGTTTCAGGGACTACACAATATTCAGAGAAACCGGAAGCCAAATAGTGAAATGCCCTTTCCCCATTTATTGATAACCTCGATGTTCCATCAAGTAAAACTCCCTTATTCCTGTACTTTAAGGCAGTCTCACAGTAGTTTTCTTTACCTTCTATACACATCCTACATTTTCCGCATGGAAAGATGAAAGATATTACAACTTTATCCTTTGGTTTAAGTTTAGTAACGTTAGGCCCCACTTCTTCAACTATGCCAGCAACTTCATGACCTGGAATAAAAGGTAGAGGTATTCCGTAGTCCCCAGATATTGCCTTAAGCTCAGAACCACACACCCCAGCTGAGACAACCTTCACCTTTATTTCTCCCTCTTTAGGAGGAGAAAGATTTACGTCTCTCACTTCAAGCGGATAATTATACTTAAACAATACAGCTGCTCTCATGAGGTTACAAAGTTTTTAGGACTTAAAAACACTGTGTTTCAATCCGTTTGTCCCTACACTTTCATTTCACTCATTTTATGTTCATTCATGATCGGGCAGGGACTTAGCCCTCAACCACTCGGCAGGTGGGTCATGGGACTCGAGCCCAACGGCATTTGGCTCACATCCCCGCAATCACTCCCATTCTTTTTAGGCATAGCCCACATCGGCGTGGGAGGTCATCCTTAATCAATAAAAGTTGATATAAACAAATATAAAAAGATTTCTGTTAACGCGAAAAAGGATTCAGCCCTTGATAATAATTTTTAGTTAAGAGTACGATTAATTAACTCTTAAACATTTTGCTAGAAATTTACTATTATATTTTATTAAAATATTATTAATTAAGTGAGTAGTTCTAGTAAAACTTAAGAACATTTATGTAAAATAATTTCTAGAATCTAATATGAGAAATAAGAGAATTATTATTATTATAATAGTAATGTTTGCATGACTATTGCCCCTTCTGTTTCCTCTTCCTCCCCATCAATAATAATAGTCACTGCTCTCAATGGTAGGCCAGTAAATGCCTTCGTCCAGGTATTTGCCCTCTTACCGCCAGTAAACGGAACTTTAATTAAAGTGTGGAATGGTACTTCAAGTGGTGGCATTGCCTACCTACCTCTCAGTTCCCTAAAGCAAATAGCATCTCTCTGGAAATTAAATGGGGATGTTGGAATGGAGGTATTAGCAAGTTATTACAACTCCACAGTCTATGTTGGAGCCCAGTTCTCGACTTATAATCCAGTAAACGTTAGGGAAGGGGTAGTGACAATAAAGGAAATAAGGGTTAACTTGAGCGAGGCAAAGGGGATTAAAATAGGAAATCTAAATAACTCAATGAGCCTACAATCTCTTCAAAATGGAAACGAAAGTCTTGGAGTGACAAAGGTCTTTCAAACTCCTTCTCCTCCATCCCCTTCTCCATACTGTTTCTGGGAAAAAGAGTGGTCTTGGCAGTCAAACCCAACTTACATCCCAATACTATGGGTAAACGATCAAGACAGCAATATAGGAGGGGTAATAACGTCTTTTTCCACAATATCTACTTCAGTCTACTTAAGCTTCGAGGCCTCTGCATCCATTGGAAGTGTTGGCGAGGGGCAGCTGGAGATAATAGGGAGTAGCTTTACTGGGAGCACTAGCTCATATAATACTTCCCCATACGGTTATCCGTTCTCTCCTTACGAAGCAGCTCTATATACAAAAGGGACTATAGGTCTTGCGGAGTTTCAGCTCTACTGTGATTTCAGTGGGGAGGGGTATTACTTACCTCAAGGATATTACTCCAATGAAAGCTACGTTCAGAGCGCTGATCTCAACATTTACACCTCTGGGCAAGTTGGGAATTCATATGTTGAGCAAATGATAAACACGTTAAACAAATATAACTTATCGTTAAGGTGGCAACCATTTGATGAGGCATTCATATTTCCCAACTATGTTTGGTCATACGCCTTTTTCTATCAACAGCAAACTTCCTTCCCATTCTCAGCCTCTATCCCAATTGGAGCAATAGCTATCACACTATTGAGAGGGCAATACATTGCAATACCCCTTGAAATCCTAGTGGGCTTAATAGCGACAATACAAGTCCAGAGCTCAACGGTCTCGATAAATTACATTAATGTTAGAGATTCACCTTATAACCCCTATTACAGCGACCTCTTTGTCTCGCAGTTAAACCTACCTTACTATTACAACTCCCAGGAGGTCTACCCTTATTTTGCTGGGATATTGATAAAGCCCCTTAGTTCTTATTCCTCAAACGTCTTCCTTTACTCTTCAGGAGATACTAGGACATGTCCTAATAACCCTGTTAACCTCACTTACCGAGTTTTCCCCTTCATTTCCTCCTCCCCCTCTTAACGCCAGTAGGCAACGTTTCCCTTAAACTCTATGATCCCTCAGGGACATTGATTTACTCCACTTATTACTTAATAAGCGAGGGTAGTAGCAAATCTCACCAACCAGTCACATTCACCTTGCCCAACAACCTCTTCTCCCCAACACCTTCGTTTCCTTACAGCCAATACATTATAGTCTTCACTTACTACACATCTAAAACTCCTCAAGGCTCTATAATTTATTACGGTAACTACACGAAAATGAATGTATACGATTCACTGACTTGTTAATGAAGTAGTTAATTTTCAAATCATGGAAGTTCAGAGGCTAAAAATATACATTTAACTCCGCTTGTTTCAATAAAGTTAGCACCTCAATATGAGCTAGTTAAGAGAGATCCTTAAAATGTCCAAGGAAAAAAGTCTTGAGTGTTACCTAGAGTTATTAATTAGTAAAATGACACCCCTTGTACTCAATAAGACTAATGGGTTTTTAAGATTTTATTACACCTACTTCAGCTATTATTACCACATGGGGAAGTAGAGTTAACTTGGAGTTAACTTCACCATAAACTGATGAGATTTTGAAATAGAGAATTAATAGTGGTCTTCACTCTGAGGGAGTAATTAGGCCTGATGATCCCTCAACTTTCCATGGTATTATTTATTTACCTCGATACAATTGTTTTTTAGTCCTGGGGGCTAGAGTAGTGCTTCTATACGAATTTGGAAATTTACTATGACATTTAGCCTTTTATTTTAGATTTATTTTAATTATACTGACTTAATTGTAAAAGAGACTTGATCTATCATTGTTACTAACTCAAGTTCTCACACAATAGTTTGTGCATAAACTCTCATTATTTATTCATTTTATTATTCAACATCAAGTATGGCCAAGTCCCCACTTGATGCTAGAGAGTCATGGCTCTTATTAGAGCACAATGTGGTTCGTATTTGAACTTCACTTGGCCCTTTTGAGTAGCATCCAAATCAGTGTTAATGAAATGAAGTATAAAAAAGCATAAAGGCCTTTACTGTGAAAAATAATTAAGTCATGGAAAGGCCTCTAGGGAAAAAAGGGAAGAATTCTGAGAAGGTAAGTTCTGAGTAAGCGGGAGAGAAGATTATCCACTTAGATGAAGTGTTCTAGGATAGTTTAAAGATCTTAAGTGCTAACCTAATTCTTAAGAGTAGAGACTATAGCCTTTGTCCCTAACACTTTCATTTCACTCGTTTTCATTCATGATCAAGCAGGGACTTAGCCCTCAACCCCTTTACAGTATGTTTATCATGGGGCTCCTTCACGCTCAACGGAGCTCACATCTCCAGCTTTCCTCCTCAGATCATGCAAAGCTACAACATCCCTATACCATTTCTCTCTTCCCACACTTACCAACCCTTAGGGGCATTAAGGGTTGGTAATCTTAAACACTCTAGCATAAGCTCTTGTTTCCTCCTCTCCAATATCCTATGCTTTCCAACCTCATTCATTACAGCCCTTCCCTAATCCACGTAAAAGTGTTGAATATGATATTCCTAAAATTGGCAAGCTTCTTTAGGCCTCATTAGTCTCTCCATAAAATTAGCTAAACATAAATGAACGTAAAAAGGTTTATCATGAAAGGGATTCAGCCCTACGTGTAATTTAATGAATAATTATAAGGTAATTTCTAAGTTGAAACTTAATGAGGAACTAAGGGGGAATTAGAGACTAAACAAATTAGCCCCTTCCTAATTATTCAGGTTTATATATAATGGAGCCGAGCTTAAAGAACTCCTCTTCTCGATTTTAGCGTCCACACCAAGAAACCGTTTAATTTCTCTCCATACTTCTCAATAAGCGAATAAATACAAAAGCACTTTTAAGACAGGTAGAGCCGAGTTCTAAAGCGGAAAGTTTTATTCCTACTACATTCAGTATCTAGTGAGGGATTAAAAAATAGTTAAGTATGGTAAACATTTGAGCTAAATAACGAGAATAAAACTTTCTTTTCCCTAATTTTCAAACAAGTCTATTTAGTACATTACATAGAAAATTCAAAAATGTTATACTTCAATTAAAGCTCACTGTGTAATAATCTTATAACAATTGAAAAGTATATAATTACTATTAATATTGAAACGAGAAGGGTATTATTTATGATGCTCCTTTCAAGGTAAAGCTTCCTACCAGAGATATACAAAACGCCAGAAAATACCCCACATCGGAGTTCAAGAGTACACTTAACTGTACACTTAATATAACATTTACTATTTAGCTAATCCTCTCGTAAACTACATAAGCAAACTCTGCATAATGTAAATTAAAGTACATATGAGACCTCAACTCCACATTTGAAAATAAAATCAAGAAATCAAATTAGATAGAGGTAGTCTGAAAGTTTAGAAGAGACAAATGTAAAGTTGTTAAGACACCTCAAGCTCTTCGAAAATATAGTTTAAAAATTGGAAGTTCGAAGCATTTACATGAGTGGAGAGTGGTTAGATATTCGATTATTATAGTAGAATAATGCCTTTAGGCACCCTATAACGTTAAATTTATGATACCATTCCTTAAACAGATTACTAATACTGTTTTATCTTTTAATGGTAGAACACTTCTTTAAGTGTTACAGAGTTTTTAGGCAAGATATTTATTTGGTAGGGGATTGCATGATACTAAGTGATTAGAGGACGTTCAATTTTTATTTATACTATTTTCTATGTTTGCGAATTTCCGAAATCATTGCTTCTCTTCTATAGACCCAAAAATTCCCCAAAGCATTTCATATGGCTTTTTACTTGGTGTGTATTTTAACTCTAAGGTTTGTGGGCGAGAGGAAAAGATAAAAAGCCCAAAAACATTTTCATTCCTCTTCATAAACCGTTTGTCCCTACACTTTCATTTCATTCACTTTACGATAATCATGATAAAGTATGAAATCCCTTAACACCTCTCTTATCGAAGTACTCCTTAGAGAGGCCCTACTCCCAAAGATATTGACAGAGTCAACTTAAAGTGTAAATATAGGCTAAGGCTTCCATTGGCTTAAGGGCACTGTACAAATGAGGTAATTAGGAAGCAAGTAAAACGTTTCCATGCCTAGTGAGAGGATGCTTCCCTCATTCTAATAGAAGTACATTATGACATATACTAAATTAGCTTTGTTATCACAACAGTTATTATAGTAGCAAGTATTCCCCCCATTAAACTGAAGAAGTAAGTCCTCATGTCTGCTCTTAGATCGTCTATTCTTTTATTTACTCCAGAACTCGCGTCATCAATTCTCCTGTTAAGATCATCAATCCTCTTATTAACGTCAGTTTTTACCACTTCTAAATCCCTTTTTGTTGCCACCTCACTTATTAGGGAGTTGAGGATTAGAACCCTTATACTGGGGTCTTCTGTGAGTCTAGTAGCTATTTCGCTTACTAATTCTCTTCTTAAAGCCTTGCTATTTCTAATCTCATCAAGTAGTTGCTTTGTTATTGACATAGAATTTAGTAAAGTATATATATATATCTTTATAAGGCTTTAAAAACTCTTAAATGGTCAGTCTGAAATGCATGATGCTCTTTAATACATACCTCTCTAATTCTCATTAGCGAGAATAAGAGGTATTTAATTGTTATTGCTAGATCTTAGAGGTCATAATTCCCTTAACAATTTATTTAGCTATCATTCAGAGCTCAACTAGATTATCAATTCCCCCAATCATCACTTCAGTAACATTTTGTAAAGGAACTCATCACTTAATCATCGTCCTTGAAACTGGAACTCGATTAACCAACTTAGAGCTCAGAGACACTTCCTTTTCTTACTCTATTCATTCGAAAACTACTCACATCAAGAGGAAAATCACTCTATCCTAAAATAATAAGCAAACTAAATACGAAAGATTTGCTGAACTAGGAAAAGGCATTTAACCTTTCTTAACTCAGCTTCTCAAAGGATAGGTCTTCCTCGAGTTTCGTAACCCATCTGGATTGAGCTATTATTTGAATTAAGTTTTACACGTGATCATGTAAAAGAATATTAACTTGGATCAAATATTGAGCCATGGGAGTGAACCTACTTGTAATAGTGGCACACATGGGTGATTTCGTGTGGAGGTCTTCTGGTGTAATAGGGGAATATATTAAGAAGGGGAGGAAAGTGGGAGTAGTGTCGTTGACCTATGGTGAGAAAGGAGAGTCAGGAGGAGCATGGAAAAAGTGGTCGAGTCTAGAAGAAGTAAAGAACGCGAGGAAAAAGGAGGCGGAATGCTCTTCTAAAGCTCTAGGAGTATCTCTAGATGTTCTGGACTGGGGGGATTACCCTTTAATAATAAACAAGGAGAGATTAGCTATGTTGACAGAGATAATAAGGGCTAATGAACCGGAAATAGTGCTAATTCATTCTCCTGACTACCCATTGAGACATGATCACAACATTACCTCTAGTTCCGTTTTGACTGCAATCAGATTAGCTACTTCTGAAGGGTTTATAACTGACCTCCCCTCAATTCCTGAACCAAAGGTCTTTGGATTCGATCCTCACATAGGTGAACAAGCCAAATTTTATCCACATTTATATATTAATATAACTGATGTTTACGATTTGAAGTTAAAAGCCATGAATTGCCTTGAATCTCAGAAAGGGGAAATAGAGTATTATTCAACTAGGGACTCGCTTAGGGGTTTGCAGACTAAGAGATTTGGGAAGAGGGATTACTACAAGTACGCAGAGGCGTTTTACATGTATTCCCCAATCATTGGTGAGGACTTTCCATGAAACCGTCAATATTTAAACAAACACCGAGATCCCCAGAGGATCAATTTATAATACAATCGCTTATGGAGTTGGGAGTAGCAACTATTGCTGAAGCTCAAGAAAAGACAGGTCTATTAGAGCCATCAATAAGGCCATTGCAACAAGGTGTTAGGGTTTCAGGAACAGCTGTGACCGTTAAGTGTTTTGACGGTGACAACTTAATGATCCATGCCTCATTAGAGGTAGTTAAGCAAGGAGACGTTATTATGTTAACAACTTACTCAGGAAATTCCATGCATGGTATGTTCGGCGAATTATTGGCTTTGGCATGTAAATCAAGAGGAGTAAAGGGATTAATAACTGATTCAGGTGTGAGGGACGTGAAATCTATTAGGGAGATGGGCTTTCCAGTTTGGTGTAAATTCATAACAGCATTAGGAACCTCTAAGAACAGACCTGGGTGGGTTAATATCCCTATAACAATAGGAGGCGTTTTAGTAAGGCCTGGAGACTACGTTGTTGCTGATGATGATGGAGTAGTAATTGTACCAAGAGAAAATGCCAAGGATGTTATAGTAAGGGCAAAGATGAGGGCTGAAAAGGAGGAGGAAATAAGGAGGAGAATATTAAGCGGTGAATTAACTTTAGACATTTACGGTTTCAGAGACACCATAAGATCTCTTGGGATCGAATACTCATAGAGCGATTAAATTACAGGAGGGAAAAATGTTAGAAATTAATTTATGAAGGTGAAGGCAGACAACAGCAGACCTATCCTTTAACCTTAACAGCTCTTTAGGTTGATAAGGAGATCAGAACTAAGTATCTCAAGGGTAATGGATCTAACTTAAAACGTAAACGATGATTACTATTTCTATAGGAATTAGAGCTTTTATATTCGGAATTCCTCATTTACGTTTAAATAGATTACTTTTCTCTTTAACAAAACTACGTCCAATTTCTCGCTTTGTTTCAAACCCCTTCTTGAAGTTATGCAAAATTCAGGACAGACACTTAGACCTAGAATCCTCCTCCAAATACCTTCAGATCCTTCGTTTATCTCGATATATTTATATAGATCTTCGTATTTCAATCCTTTAGGTTTTGAGAACCAATAAGCAAGTTCATTTTTATAGGATATCGGGTTTCCTGATTTTAGCTCAATTATTGCCCCCTTAGATTTTTTTACTTTAGAGGCTATCATATCATGTACCTCCTTCATGTCTCTTGAGACAGCGTAGTAATTTAGCTGTTCCAGAGTTGCCAAACCGTTAACTAAATACAAATCCTCGTAAATCCCTTCATCGCTTTCCAACCAAGGGAGGTGGTCTATTTTAGATACCATCGATCCGAAATACCCCTTCATTTTGTTTAGGTTTAGTCTTTTATGGAAATTAAGTAGCAATTCCTCATATTCCTCATCTTTTACGCCCTTTTCCCTTTCATGCCAGAATAAATAGGCGAAAATTACCATGAGGTGAATTCGCTCTAGGATTAAAAACTTTGAGAAATTTTGAATACACTGGTGTTACACTTTCCATATTAACTCCAGGGTTCTAAACAATCATGATATTGATCCTAAGGTTTCTTTATTATACTTGTTGAGTCAAATTTTTAAGGCATAGTCGTTTATCAAAAAGCTAAAAAATCCTGAAATGTAAATTTAACTATGAAATCCACTATAATGGACTATAACCTTAGCTTGAATAACATATTTTGGAGGGTGGAGAAGTTATATTATGATAGGGAAATAGTTTCCAGGTTAAGTGATAAAATATTTAAATATACCTATAAAGACTTTGCCTTGAGGGTAAGGAAGCTCTCTAACTTCGTTTTGAACAAGGGAATTAGGAGAGGAGATGTGGTTGGATCTATAGCTTGGAATACTCATAGGCATCTAGAGCTTTACTTTGCAATACCACTGATAAACTCAGTTTTGCATACAATAAATGTAAGATTCCATCCAAGTGAAATGAGTTATGTAATTGACGCAGCCAATGATAAATTAGTTTTCTATGAAGAGGATTTGAGTGGATCAATAAGGGAAATCAAAGGGAAAACCAAAGCTAGCTTCATACCTTTATCTAAGGAGACGGATGAGGAAATAGACTCGTTTAATCCTGTCGAGAAGTACGAGGAAATAGATGAAAGGGAGGGAGCCGTTATTTGCTATACCTCTGGTACTACGGGGCATCCAAAAGGGGTAGTTTACAGTCACAGGAGCATATTCATTCACTCTCTAGCCCTTTTACCTAAGGACGTGACAGGCATATCATCGAATGAAGTAGTTATGCCTGTGGTGCCAATGTTTCATATATCTTCTTGGGATATACCTTACGCTTCATTAATGACAGGTGCTAAGCTAGTATTACCCGGACCAAGACCTCAACCAGAGGACTTGTTCAATTTAATAAAAAGGGAGGGAGTTACAATAGCCACAGGAGCCCCTACTGTATGGATCTCCTTCTTAGACTACATCCTTAAGGAAAGGCTAGACATCTCCCCATTAAAGGTCATAATAACAGGAGGGGCTGAACCACCTAAAGGGTTAATGAAGACTTTAAAGGATAAGTTCAGCGTTAGGACTATCCACGCATGGGGAATGACAGAAACTGAGGCTATAACTACAGTTAACTTAAGTGAGGACTTGGATTTCCTCAACAAGCAAGGAATACCAATGCCAGGTATAGAATATACAGCAATTGATGAAAATGGAAGGGAAATTAGGTGGAACGGAAAGGATATGGGAGAATTAATTATAAGGGGGGCATGGGTAACTGATGGGTATTATAATAACCCAGAGAAAAGCAAGGAAATCATGGTTGAGATGGAAGGGAAGAAGTGGTTGAGGACGGGGGATATGGTGAACATAGATGAGAATGGGTTCATTAAAGTAGTTGACAGGAAAAAGGATTTGATAAAGAGCGGAGGTGAATGGATATCGAGCGTTGATTTGGAGAACGCGATAATGTCTTTCCCTCCAGTTTTGGAGGCAGTGGCTATTGGAGTTAAGGATGAGAAGTGGGGGGAAAGACCTATAGCAATGGTTGTTTTGAGGGAGGAGTTCAAGGGAAAAGTTAAGGAGGAGGATATAAAGGATTTCTTAATGTCTATCAACAAATTCCCTAAATGGTGGATACCAGATAAGATAGTATTTGTGGATTCAATACCTAAAACAAGTACTGGTAAGTTGGACAAAAAAGTAGTGAGGGAGAAGGTTAAGGAGATCCTGAAGCAGTCTCAAACTTAAATCCCTTGCTTCGTTGGTTTATAAGTGAACTACCTTTTAATTGGATTGGGCTTCATATCCATGCATTTAGCAGAGTTCCTATCAAGTAAGAACAACGTTAAAGTAACTTACAGGAATTTGAACCCAGTTAAGAGGGTCTACTTGGAGACGTTAAAGGACATGGCGATTAGATTAGATCCTTTCAGGGATGAGAGTTTACTAAGTGAAGAAATTAGGAGGGCTGAAGTTGTGGTTAACTTAGCAGGTGAGATAACTGGTAGTAAAGAGGAATTAAAGAGGGCGAACACTGAACTTCCAGAACTCCTTATAAAGAAGATAGCTAAAGAGAACAGGGAGGCATTATTCATACATCTGAGTGCATCTACATATGGATTGACAGGTAAAGTGGAATTAGAGAACCCTCACGGTTATGGTTTAAAGCCGAGTAATTATTTTGAGCAAACTAAATTGGAAGGAGAAAAGGCCATTTTCAAGATTTCATCCCAATATGACTTGAAGTCAGCCATTATTAGGCCAACCCTTGTTTACGGAAAGTACAATGCCCACAGTCAATTCGTAACTATCTATAAAATTTCTAAGTTAGGCTTAGTTCCTAAAACTAATATTAATTTCATGCCGATAAGCGCTTTAAGTCTAGCTAAAATAATTAGTAAGTTAACTGAATTGATGCCAAAGAAACTATATTTTTACGCAAGCGAATGCAATCAAGTGAACGTTTCCAAGTTCTTTGAACTAATGGTTAGAGCTCTGGGTAGAAAGGCGATAAAGATACCAATTCCTAAACTCTTTGCTAAAATGGCAATGCCCAAGGAGATTAGGGATTTGATGATTTATGAAGGTACTATATATGATTGCTCCAAAACTGAGGAATTAATAGGTGAAGCTCGCTTCTCCGAAAAGGAAGTAATAGAGAACGCGAAATTCTTAAGGTACTTGGAAGAGAGGAAGTCCCTTGTCCCAACTTGATGTATAAATATTTTCCTACGTATTTATACCCAACGTAGAAAATTTAAACTCTGCTTTTAAAATATTATACTCGATGGAAATGGAGATAGATCAGGTCATCTACTTAATGTTTTTCCTAAAGAATTACTTTGAGTTTCAAAGTTATGAAAAGGGATTTAAAATATCTAAGAGGGATATTGCATTCATTATTGGGAGTATAATATTAATAATTGTAGGGGCTTTAACCACCGTGTTAGCACTTCAGCAGGCGCAGGTAAACATTAGCTTCTAATACTAATTTGAAAAGCTTTCTTGAAGTTGTCCTCAATTATCCTGTGCAATTCCTTAGTTTCAATCCCCCTTACCTTTGAGAGCTCTTCTACTGCGTTAACTATATCATATGGTTCTAGCATTTTACCCCTATATACATAACCACCATCGCTTTCCGTTAACAGAATATCTAAAGGAACTTTCTCCGCTACCTCCCTGTGTTTTCTCTGGAATACAAATGAGGGGTTAATTGTAATGAAGTAACCTGCCCCTTCAATATCCTTAAGCATTCTTATTGGTCCGGAATACCAGTGAATTATAGCCCTTTTAACGCCCTTATTAAGTAAAATGTTCAATACTTCCTCCCATGAATTTATTGAGTGAACGTTTAGTGTTTTACCATCTGACTCCTCAATCATTCTAGTGAAATATTCTACCTGTTTTTCCTTATTTGCAATTGAATACTTATAGTCAAGGCCTAATTCACCTACGAAGTCAGCCTGCTTTATCAGAGGTATTATCCTCTCAATATCTTCCTCGTGAACCCTCCAAGGATGGATTGCTACCCCCTTTATTATGTTTGGTAGCTGAATCCTCAAAGTCTCCACAGAGCTATTGTAGTCTACAGAAACTGCAGCTATAACGAAGTCTTCATAAAACTTCCCCTTTACATTTACGTAATGGCAGTGGGCGTCGTAAAACATTTGGCATTAATAGGAACTTAGAAATAAAAAGGTTCTAGAACTGCTTCAGCCTACCCTTTATTTCCTCTAGCTCGGTTTTCTTGTCCTTGTAGCATTTAAGTACTTCAAGGTATTTTTTACCCTTGTCAGTTATTAAATATATTTCATCCTTCCTGCATATGTAGCCCTTATCTATCATGGGGTTAAAGTACTTATTCATTGCCTTAAAGTTTAGGTTAGCCTTATACATTATTGCTGTTTTCCTATTTCCTTGTTTACATGCCTCCAATATATCTAGGGATATCTCATAATTGTTCCTCTTCCTTCCCATGTTCTCAACATGATCTCGATTTTAAAAATAAAACCCTTGGGTTTACGTAAGGTTAGTAATAGTAAAAAATATATTAAGATTTGATTATAATACGCCTATTAGGATTTTTGGAGCCAATAAAAACATGAAGTTTTAAGTGTATCCATGAAGTTCCTGATTCACGTACCTATATCAATTCCTATAAGTTTCTCCCAAGACATACTTGAACACCTTAAATCTATGTTCAACGGAATTGGCTTCAGCATAGTCTCAGAGCCCTTCACCCCTCCTATGATCACGTTCGATTGGCATAGGGGTCAGTTCAAAGGGTGGGAAATAATAGAGTACGTTAAAAAAAAGTACTCTTGGAGCAAAACAGGGCAACTTGTAATAATCGATTCTGATGGATATGAACAGGGAATGAACTTTGTCTTTGGAGTAACCGACTTCTCTAGTAGGATTTGCCTAGTATTTTCATCCAGGCTCAGGGAAACTTTTTACAATAAAAGAGAGAACCCTTCTCTACTTTTGGAAAGATTGAAAAAAGAGTCTGTTCACGAAGTAGGGCACGCACTTGGTTTGGATCACTGCAATGACAGAAAATGTGCAATGAGTTTCAGCCCCTCAATAATCGAAGTTGATTACAAGTCCCCTAGTTTATGCATTAAATGCTCTGAGAAGCTTGCTAGGAAATTGAAGTCCCTTACTTGATTCCCTGAAATTTAAAATCTCTCTAATAATTGGATAAGCGTTATGAAGTTTATTGCTATAGACGTAGGTGGAACTTTCACAGACGTAATATACATGGATGAAGAGGGGAAGATAAGGCTATATAAGGGATCAACGACTCCTAAAAACCCTGAAATAGGTGTTTACGAGGGCTTGAAGAGATTTGAGGGCTATGAAATAGACGAAGTAGTTCACGCAACTACAATAGCAACTAACTCCCTTTTAGGTCAGATGAATTTGGAACTCCCCAAAACTGCTCTATTCACAACAAAGGGATTCAGGGACCTAATTGAGATAGGTAGACAGAACAGACCTAGATTATATGACTTATTCTTTGAAAAACCAAGGCAACTCGTTCCAAGGGAGCTGAGGTTTGAAGTAAGTGAAAGGGTAAATGCTATGGGAGAAATAATAGCGAAAGTGAGAGAAGAGGAAGTGGATCAATTAGCAATCAAAGCAATTGAGAGCAAGGTTGAGTCAATCGCCATAAGCTTCCTGCACTCTTACATAAATCCAGAGAACGAAAGGGCGACCAAGAAAGTACTACAGAAGTACTTTAAGTATATATCAGTGTCCTATGAAGTTTCACCTGAGCCAAGGGAATACGAGAGGACTTCAACTACTATAATCAATGCAGTCTTGAAACCTATTGTATCTAGATATTTAGAGTCACTTAAGTCTGTTATTTACAACAGCTTGAAGACTGAGAGAACCTTTGTAATGTCGAGCTCTGGAGGTCTAATAGATCTTGTAGAGGCGTCTGAAAGACCTGTCCAGATGGTTGAGTCAGGTCCAGCTGCAGGAGTAGTTGGAGTTTCGGCTTTATCCAAATTCCTAGGGATCAGGAACGCAATAAGCTTCGACATGGGAGGGACAACAGCTAAGGCTGGCGCAATCCTGGACCAGGAAATAGAGGTGACGAGCGAATACGAGATAGGAGGAGAAGTACACTACGGTAGGATAGTTAAGGGCTCTGGTTATCCAATAAGGTTTCCTTTCATTGATATGGCTGAGGTCTCTTCTGGTGGAGGAACAATAATATGGAAAGACGAAGGAGGAGCTCTAAGAGTGGGTCCTCTGAGTTCTGGAGCTGACCCTGGGCCTATGTGTTATGGCAAGGGAGGAACCAAACCAACTATAACAGACGCGAATTTAATCTTGGGAAGGATTGGGGAGGAACTGCTCTCTGGAGGAATGAAGCTAGATAAGAATGCATCAATTACAGGTTTGAGCTCTCTAGGTGATCCTTATCAAGTGGCAATTGAGGCAATAAATCTAGCAAATTTAGAAATGGCGAGGGCTATAAGGCTAGTCACAGTTGAAAGGGGTTTAGACCCCTCTGACTTCACTTTGTTTGCCTTTGGAGGTGCAGGCCCTCAGCACTCACTTGATTTAGCTGAGGAGTTGGAAATAAGGGAGGTAATCATCCCTCCTTATCCAGGTCTCTTCAGTGCTTTAGGCCTTTTATTTGCGGATAAGAAGTTTGAGGCTAGGACTTCCTTCCCCAAAAACTTAGAGGAGGAGTTCTTAAAACTTGAAAGGAGGATTCTAGAGAGTCACAAGAAAGTTGACTACTTCCTTAGATATGCAGATATTAGATATCAAGGACAGGGATGGGAACTAAACGTCCCATTACCTAGGAACGTGACATATGAAGAGGCAAAGAGGAGATTTGAGGAGAAACACGAATCTGTTTACGGATTTAAACTTGAGAAGGACATTGAGATTGTAACTATTACCGTTTTCGGTGTCATTTCATCCATGAAACCGAGGATTCCAGACCCACCAAAGGAAGGTAATCCTAAAGTTAAGAAGAGGAAGGCGTTCATAGACAACAAATGGGAGGAAGTTGATGTATTTAGGAGGGAGGAGTTACCATTAAATTTCATAATAGAAGGACCAGCAATAATTGAGGAGTACAGCTCGACAATAGTTGTTAAACCTAAATGGATAGCCGAAGTAGGTAAAATGGGGATACTAAGGATCTATAAAAGTTAAAAGTAGTTGAACGCTAAAGTTAATATGTATTTCAAAGGTAAGAAAGTAGATAATAGACCATCTAGTGAGAACTTCTTCGGGTATTGGGAGGAAATAAAGGGGAAAATAATAAATGAGGTAAAAGAAGTAAATATAGAGAAAATATTAGATGTAGGAACTGGATTTGGAAGAAACTTGGAATTTCTATTATCCTCGTTTGAGAATGCTGAGGTGTATTCTATAGACCCTTCGAGGGAAGTAATTGAGGGCGTTAAGGAAAGGATTATGGCAAAAAGGCATTCAAACTTCAAGCTTTTAGTTTCAGGGGTGGAGAACCTTGATTTGCCCAACGATTTCTTTGACTTAATAGTATCAGTTATGGCTTTGCATCATGTTGAAGACTTGAATAGGGCATTAACTGAAATGAAGAGAGTTCTTAAACGGCGTGGAAAAGTCATCATAGTTGACTGGAAGAAGGAGGCTTCTGAGCTCCCCTTCAGGACACCTCATAAGGCAGAGGATTTAATAGATTATAAGGAAATCATGAATGCAGTAAGAGATCTAAAGTGTAAGGTAGATGATAATAGGCATTACTTCGTTTTGACTTGCTCAAAGGACTTTAAGTGAACAAAAAAAGTTTATAGCTTTAATGTTGACTTGGAGGTATGAGGGAAATAAGGGGAGAAGTTTTTGAGAGGGAGGAGGGGGCTAAATACAGTATTATAATGGGAATTGATGAAGGTAGGCCTAATTTCATTGAGATAATGAGAGTGAAATTCTTTGATTACCCTTTGAACTCCGAGAAATACTTGGAGTCTAAGCTTAGGATAGAGAGGGTTAAGGATAGGGCAGAGCTAATAATTGAGTTCAAGGAGGTTTCAAGTGATCCATCCATCTATTGTCATCCTCCCTTTTCAATTAAAATATCAAAGTTGGTTAAAACACTAGACCTAGGGGAAATAAATGAGGATGAAATAGAGCAAAAGGTTTTGGATATATACACTAGAGTACTGGATTACGTTAAACTGACTATTAAACCGCTTTTGGACTCTACAGTGGAATCGATGAAGAGAACAAAGAGGGGGTTTTAGTTAACAATTTGAAGAGATGAATTCAACAGTTTCCCTAACAGAGTCTATATAGTTCTCTATTTTTGCAAAGCCATGTCCCTCTTCCTTGTAGATTTTGTATCTCACTTCCCTCTTCATCTCCCTTATTTTCTCCACGACCTGAAGCGTTTCCTCAGCTGGGCATCTTGGGTCGTTCTCGCCAGCCAGTATCAATAGGGGTGCCTTAATTTCTCTAACAAAGAATATAGGAGATCTGTCCCTTAATAAAATGTCATCATTTCCCATTTTCACCTCATCGTATTGCTTAAGTACTTCCCTTTCGAACTGCTTTTCTGTAAACCAGTTAACGAAGGGAACTACAGCTACACCGCAGCACCATAAATCAGGGAACTTTGTCATTGCCATCATAGTTAAATAGCCCCCATAGCTTGCCCCAGTTACCGCTACCCTATTAACGTTTAATTGTCTAGACGCTATTATAACATCAAGTAAATCCCTTCCCCCTAAGTCTTTATCATTTAAGTGGTTAAACTTCTTTCCATATCCGGTTGAACCCCTGTAATTAGGGCAAATAACCTTAAAGCCCTTATTAACTAGGAATTGAATTGTGGGGTTAAACGAATTAACGCACTCCCAGTCTGGACCACCATGGAGGTACAAAACCCCTTTATCTTCATTACCGTTTGAGTAAACCAATGAGTCAACTTTGACTCCATCGAAGGAACTAAAGGAGAGCTTGTTAGGTCTAGTGAAATTCCCTTTTACTCCCTGCATTGAATCGGTTAACCTCTCTATTCCACCTTTGGCGTTGATTCTATATAAATCATTGCTCCTTCCATAATTCGAACCAATGAAATATATGTAATCCCCATCATACATCAATTTAGAGTTATACCCTTCCTCAAATACTGGATTCCCGTTAATTTTCACCTGAAAGTCACCTCTTACATCCTCAATGTAAATTAGATTGCCATTATACAGTAATGCTTCGTATTTATCGTGATTTGACTTAAGAATCCACTTTACTTCTCCATCGTATAAAGCAATATTGAGGAAGTCATCATTGTTGCTTAAGAATAGCAACCCCCTATCGCTGAAGCATCGCTCTGAAGCAATAACTTGCTCAGAGTCTTTAAATGATATCTTCACTTCTTCCCTTTTTTTAAAGTCGATAAGGTATATATCATCATCGTAAATTCCTTGAGAATAAGCGATTTTAGTCCCGTCATCAGAAACGCAGTAAGAGGAAACTGGTAAATCTCCCTTACTAATCTTCTCTATTTCCCCCTTTTCGTAAAGGAAAAGAGACAAGGTTTTTCCATCTCTATTAGATATAAAGAAGAACTTGTCCTCCTCAATGAACTTTGGGTTGTAATTATCGTAGTTATCCTTCAATAATGGGTAAAACTTCCCATCATAAATGTAAATCTCCCACTTTTCCCTACCTTCTTGATCTCCAACAACTGCCAATTTACCATTGCTCAACCATTTAACTTCATTAGCATAGAATTCATGGTCTAACCCACCGTATCCGTGTATGTAAACAGTAGGTATTTTCTCCCTTATTATATACGCTATTTTCCCTCCATTCACATCATATTCAATTACTGGTTTTATCTTTTCTATATCTGAGTAATCCATGAAATCAATTATGTTGAACATTTAAAGTGCTTACCACATTGTTACTTCACTAAAAATCAACATAATACATTCTCCTATACGATAATGCAAACTCATAAATCAATTAATAATAATAATACTAAGAAACTTAAATCCTCGCTGTAACTAATTCACGTGTTCCAGGTAGACGTAGTAATATCTGATGGATCAGTAGTAACAGTTAGAGAAGTAACTGAACGCGACGAAGAATTAATTAGGGAATTCCTAAATTCGCTGTCCATTACAACTCTCGCTTACAGATTTCTGAGTGCAGGTATAAATAAGGAGGAAGTAGTAAAGGCAATGGTTTACACAAATAAAGGATTTTCTCTTATTGCATTGAGAGGAGGAAAGGTCATTGGACACTGTAGCTACTACATAACTTCACCGAAAAGAGCTGAGATTGGCATAGTTATATCAGATAAGTTTCAAGGAAAGGGATTAGGAACTAAATTACTCGAAGTCCTATCTGAAATAGCATACAGGAAAGGGATAGAGATATTCGACGCATACGTTAGCACAGAGAACACGCAAATGCTTAAGGTATTAAGGGACTTAGGGTTTCCAATGGAGACTAAGATTGAAGGGGAAGTAGTTAAGGTAACTTTCCCTACCTCCATAGATCAAAAGGTGATAGATACTTTCGAGAGGAGGGATGCAATATCTGCTATTAACGCTATGAAGACCTTTTTATATCCGAGGTCAATTGCAGTAATAGGAGCCTCTAGGGACAGAAACTCCATAAGTGGTAGGATATTTTGGAACATAATAGAAGGGGGATTTAAGGGAGTAGTTTACCCTGTTAATAAGAACTCAAAAGTAGTTCAATCATTGAAAACCTACAGTTCTATAAAGGAAATAAATGATGACATAGATATAGCTGTTATAGCAGTACCAGCAGAAGAAGTTGTAAATGTAGCGAGGCAGTGCGCTGAGAAAGGGGTTAAAGGAATAGTTGTCATATCCTCTGGATTCGCGGAGATTGGAGGTGAAGGACTGAAGAGACAGGAGGAACTCCTCAATATCTGCAGGCTAAGTGGGATGAGATTAATAGGACCTAACTGCTTGGGATTAATTAATACAGACAATAAAGTCACCCTGAATCTTCAGTTTTCCCCGTTTAAAGCCAATGAGGGTAATATAGGGTTTTTCTCACAATCAGGGGCATTGGGTATTGCCCTCATTAGGTTTACTAGCTCTATAGGCTTAGGTATCTCCTCCTTTGTATCGGCTGGAAACAAGGCAGATATATCAGGAAACGACTTGCTTAATTACTGGGAAAACGATGAAAGGACAAAGGTAATATTACTGTATTTAGAATCATTTGGAAACCCTAGGAAGTTCGTTAGGATAGCTAAGAGGGTGACTAAGAAGAAGCCAGTTATAGTAGTTAAGGGCGGAAGGACGTCAGCGGGATTAAGGGCAGCTGGCTCTCACACTGGAGCTATGGTGTCTTCTTCTAATATAACTCTAGACGCTTTGTTCAAGCAAACAGGGATAATAAGGACAGACAATTTAAGCGAGATGATGGATGTAGCATGCCTTTTATCCTCTCAACCTAGACCAAAGGGAAAAAGGGTTGGAATAATAACAAATGCGGGAGGAGCAGGGATATTGTTGGTGGACTCGCTTGAAGACCTAGGTCTTGAAGTCCCAGAATTATCTGAAGAAACAAGGGAAAAACTAAGAAAATTTCTGCCTAAAGAAGCAAGTATTAGAAATCCAGTAGACATGATAGCGTCTGCAAAGCCTGAACATTACTACATGGCGGTAAAAGAGGTTTCACAAGACAGTAATGTGGACATAATAGCTATAATATATTTACCACCTAATGAAATTCCCCCAGAGGAAGTTGGAAAGGAAATAATTAAGGCTATGAGGGAGTTAAGTGAGAGGAAAACTACTGTAGCTATAATGATGACGTCTCATACCTCAACAAATTTCATAAGAGACGGAGACCTAATGATACCTGTTTACCCTTTCCCTGAAAACGCATCAAAGGCAATTTATCACGCCGTTTCATATTCTCAGTGGCTCTCAAGGCCTGAGGGAAAGACAATTAAAGTTAGCGCAAATAAGGAAGAGGCGATTTCCATAATTGCAAGGAAGCTCTCTAGAGGAGGTGGTTGGTTATCTGAGGAAGAGGCATTTTCACTATTGAGGGCATATTCAATACCAATAGCTGAAACATACTTCGCTAGAGATCTAAATGAACTAAGGTCTCTCTCCAACTCAGTAAAAGGTAAATTGGCTGTGAAATGTCTCGTAAGCGAGGTAATACATAAGAGTGATATAGGTGCCATAAGCCTTAATCTGGATTCAAGCAACTACTTTGAAAAGGCCAAGGAAATATATGATAGGTTGAAATCTAAGGGTTACGAGGTAAGAGGTTTCTTAGTGCAGGAGATGGTTAATGATGGCATTGAGATGCTTGTAGGGATAGTAAACGACAACACCTTCGGGCCTCTTGTAGCATGCGGTTTTGGTGGGATTTATACGGAAGTCTTCAAGGATATTGATGCGAGACTCATTCCATTAACTGAAGAAGACATTGAGGAGATGATGAATTCTCTAAAAGCATCTAAAATATTAAAGGGCGCTAGAGGTAAGAAATATGATATTCAAGCATTGAAGGACGTAATAAGAAAGGTAAGTAAGATGGCAGAGGACTTAGAGGAAATAGTAGAGTTAGATCTTAACCCAGTTATAGTATTAGAGGAAGGGGCAAAGGTAGTAGATGTAAAGGTTAGGGTTGAGGGAGTGAAGAGGGTAATGCCAATAGTTGCAAAGAGGACAGTTCAATAACTATTGTTCTCCATAAGGAGGATTAGGGGAATAAGGGAGTTGAAAGCTTCTCATTTAAGAGTTAGCAACTTGTAAAATTTGAATTCCTCCCCTTCACTTTCCTCATATCATAGTTTGTGAACCGTTAATTGCCTAAAGGATTTTCCAGTTAAAGACGTGGTAATCCCTAATCAAGTTAACACTTCATCAAGGGTAATTAGGAACGTGAACGTGGAAAGCCGTTAAAGCCTCTGCCCCTTTCCCTTTGGGCAGGAAACCCTTTCCTTTAGGAGAGTTACTCATTTCCTCCTTCCGGAGAAAATATACATCTCGAAATAGTTTTTAATTTGTGGAATACAGAGAGTTCGGGAGGACAGGAGAAAAGGTGTCCATAATAGGGATGGGAACTTATTATGACGTATCATGGATAATATTGTCTAGGTTAGGGATAATGAGGAACAGAGCCTTACATATTGAGGCAATAAAGGCAGGCATTGAAATTGGGATAAACCTAATTGACACCGCAGAGCTTTATAATACTGAGGGCCTAATTAAAGAAGCTATAAGGGGATATAAGAGGGATGAATTGTTTATAGCAACGAAGGTTTGGCCAAATCATTTGAAATACGATTCTCTAATAAGGGCATGTGAAAGGAGTTTAAGGAGGCTTGGAGTAAATTACGTTGATTTATATCAGATCCACTTCCCATCTAAGAGAGTTCCAATAGGCGAGTCAATAAGGGCTATGGAGAAGCTGGTGGAAATGGGGAAAATAAAATACATAGGAGTTAGTAACTTCAGTTTAAATCAGATGATTGAGGCAGAGGAAGCGATGAAGAAGAACTATTTAGCGTCAACCCAAATGCCTTATAGTTTGGTTGACAGGAGAATAGAAGAGGGCATAATACCATATTGTAGGAATAAGAAGATAGCAATCCTGTGTTACTATCCCTTAGGACATGGTAAAATCGTGAAGGAGATGCCAGTGGAAGTGCTTAAGAGGATTGAGGAAAAACACGGCAAAAGGACAAGGGCTCAAATAGCTCTCAATTACATAATAAGTAAGCACGAGATAACCTTTCCAATACCAAGGGCCTCTAGGCCAGATCACGTAAGGGAAAACGAAGGCGCAACTGGCTGGAGGCTAGACGAAGAAGATATAAAATTTCTTGAGGAGACTACTAGCAAAATATGACTCCTTTAAGGATAAGGATTTAGCTTGTCTTAAAGTGAAAGTTCCAACTATTTATAGATTTTAATTCATTCATGCACATAATCTTAGGGAGTAAAGTTGGATATAGTTGAAGTAGCAATTAACGCAGGAGTAGTCAATACATTAGTAAAGGCAGTGCAGTTGGCAAATCTTGTAAATGATTTAAAGGGAAAAGGTCCCTTTACCGTGTTTGCCCCAACTGACAATGCATTTAACGCCGTTCCTAAGGAGACCTTAAACAGTTTGCTTAACGACATTCCAAAGCTTAAGGCTGTATTATTATATCATGTAGTTCAAGGGAAATATTATTCTAATAATGTAAAGGAATTACTTGCAAATCAAAAGGAAGTAAAGGTTACTACTCTTCAAGGTGGTGAAATAACGATAACGCTTAAGGGAATGCTATCAAAATCTATTTACGTCAACGACGCTAAGGTAATTAAACCAGATGTTGAGGCTGACAATGGGGTTATCCATATAATTGATAAAGTTATAATCCCAAAGATTTAAAGTCATTTTTAGTGTATTTATAAATCTATTATATCTTCTCATTAAGTACCTACATTAATCTAGTTGATTAGGTCTACTTAGTTTAGTTATTATAAGAGAGGTAAAATAAGTTAGCTATTTTTAAGGTTAAGGAAATCTTAAAATTTAAGTAATTATTTACCTATATGGTTAAAGTAGCTGTAGCTCAAGTAAGTCCAGATTACATGAACAAGGAGGGGACAATAGATAAAGCGTGTAAGGTTATAGAGGAGGCGGGGAAGGAAGGGGCAAAAGTGATAGCTTTCCCGGAAACGTTTATACCAGGTTATCCATACTGGAGGGGGCTTTTACCAATACATAAATGGACTGATATGATGGTTCAGTACTACAAGAACTCTGTTGAAGTTAACAAGGATTTGGAAAGCGTAAAGGACGTCGCTAGGGAGAGGAATATAAGCGTTGTACTAGGTGTTTCAGAAAGGGATCCTAGGAAAGGTAGCAAGAGCATGTTCAATTCACTTGTCTTTATTAATGAAGACGGGAAGATAAAGGGGGTTCACAGAAAAGTAATGCCAACCCACGGTGAAAGGATGGTATGGGAAATGGGTGACGGCTCTGATTTAAGGATTTATAGGTTAAGTGGTCTCAGGGTAGGTGGGTTGGTATGTTATGAGAACCACATGAATTTAATAAAAGCAACCATGCAATTAATGGGAGAGGAAATCCACGTAGCAGCTTGGCCTGGTTATTGGATCCAGGAGGTACATCCTGGAAATAAGAGGAGGTTTGATCCATCGAAGGACGAGTTTAGTAAATGCGATATTGATAGTGCCATAAGGGAATACGCTTTCGAATCTCAGTCGTTCGTGTTAAGTGCTAATATGTATTTGCCACCTGATTTAGTTTCTCAATATCAGTTTGACATAGCTGCAGGTGGAAGTTCTATTGTAAACCCTGCTGGATTATATGTTGTTAAACCTCAGATTAACGAGGAGAAAATAATATACGCTGATATAAACCTAGACGAAATATTGGCAGTCAAGGCATATTTCGACTCACTAGGACATTATACTAGGTGGGATATATCTAGGATATTCTATACGAGGCAAAAAATGAATCCAATAATAAGGGGAGAGGTCAAAGAGAAATTACTTGAAAGGGTAAGTGAAACAATGGAAGTAAACAAGGAAGGGAAGTGAAGAGGAGAACTATCACGGTTGGATTAATTATTAATTTTATATTATAGATTTAACATATATCTAGTGATGATATCTCTAATTTCTTCCTTTAAGCTCCTAACGAATTCTAATTGAAAAACTATTTCGTGAAAACCGCCAATGTGGAATTTCCATGAGTATTTCCACCTCTTAAAACATCAGGTAAAATGTTCTCTAGTTAGGAGGATGAACTAAAAAAGAGGAAAAGGAATTCCGTCTACCTAATCTTAAGTACTTTAAATAGGAGCTCTGTTCTATAATAATACTTCATTGCTCCTTCTGTTACCTTATAATACTTCTCGCACTCTTGAACTACACTCCCCTTCTTCAAATACTTACTCCTTCCTTGAAGTATACTACAAAAGGAGTGAACAGGAGCATGTTAATATATACATTCCTTAGAATATGACCTTTTCAGGAGATTAAGGTTTTATAGTATGCAATTGAAATTAAAGCAAGTAATTTTTAAAAAGGAATTTAAGTGTTAGGAAAATCACACACAAGTAATCATTAGAGGACGAGTACGGGAAAGTATTGTAATGGAATTGGGAACATGATGAAATC